>VOFC01000530.1_pt1 | contig 146000 bp, 269 predicted proteins | sample 5384161 | NCBI WGS metagenome assembly VOFC01 (sample SAMN12384722, study PRJNA508395) | human gut metagenome | isolation source: healthy gut B | host: Homo sapiens | reverse complement strand
ATAAACAATGTAGAAAATTGATTAATAAGTGTCAAAAAAAAATAAAGCTTTTAGAACAAAGTAGGGGAGAATGATATAAATGAAAGTAATTAAATTAATTAAAATAACGACTGTTTATAATGAAGTATTTATAAGAACAGAATTAAAAAGAAATAATAATGGTGTGTTTACTAATAAGGGTTTTGTTCCGTTTGAAGATATCCTTTTATAGATATATTAGGAGATTTAGTAGTTGGTAAGTATAAGGATAGTGATAAATAATGGTATGTTTTGATCCTGTTTATTCTTATGAATTTAGCTATAATGGAGATAGTTATATTGCTGATAATTGTGATACTAGTTATTATGGTAATTCATATTGTTTAAAAAGATGGAGTAAGATATGAAAATGTTGAATATAAAGAAACCAGGACTGGTTGTTTGCATGAGATAAATTATGAAGAACCTGGTATAAATGGATATATTTTTCTTGGTGTTCTGCATTTTTCTTTTCATTATATTTATAATCTTCATAGTATATGAATATTATAAAAAATTAAAAAAGTGATAATATTTTATATATTGCTTTTTTTCATTTTATTAGAAGTTAACATAATATATATTATCGGAAGTTAAACACTTATAAATTTTTTCTAGATAAAAATATATTAATATTTATAATTACATACATTATATTTGTTTAATTGCATATAATATATATGATTATTTTATATATATTATTAATATAATTAAAAAAATTATCAATAAACTGATTAATTTATAACTTATTATCATATTATTAATATCCTTAAGAATAATTTACTCATCATCATATTTTAAATTAGTTTTAAGTTAAATATGATAATAAATCATGTATAATAAGAATTTATATTTTAAATTGAGATGAACAAGTATTCAACTTTAAATAATTCGATTTAAAATATGAAACCATATATTGTTATTATTATTGCGAAATTTTAATTATTTATACTATATATAATATATAAATATATAACATAGAAAAATTATTTTATTGTTCCCCTATTAAAATCAAATAAAATGAAATAGGGGAAGTACTTATATTTTTAATAATTAAATAAAAAATAACATATCTTTGTTTCTAATAAACTTACTTATTTTGTTAATCCTGTATTCATATTTTAATATATAAGAAATAAATGATAATAGGAAAATATATATGTAACAGTAATAACATAAAATACTTATACTCCGTATTTAAAATTTAATCTCCTCTCCTACCCTACTACTATTTCTAAAAATTTATCTTAATCTATGTATATAGCATACGATAGTGCTCATACTATAATTGGGTGATAGAAATGAAAAATAATAAAAATATGAAGTCTAACAATAAGATGCAAAGATCAAATGTTACTAACAAGTCATCAAACAGAGTAAGCGATAATTGTAAACGCAATAATGTTTCTGACAAAAAAAATCTGATAGTAGCATAGGTTTTGAAAATGAGTCTCATTCATTTGAATTAGACGAAAATGATGATCATTCATTTGAACTTAGATAATTTCATACCCAAAGAGCAAAATTAACTTTGCTCTTTTATTTATATTAAAATAATGCTTATCAACATAAAACACATACCAATCATTAAAAATAATATTGAACTTTTTAATTTGTTGTATTTGAATGAACTAGGAAGTAACTCATATATAGATATATTTATCATAATACCAGCTATAACTGAAAAAAAGGCATCCCATTGTTACATCATTAATAAATGGTTTTAAAAATAAACTTGTTATAACTGCACCAAAAAGTTCAGATAAACCTGAAATAAAAAGTATACAAAAGAGCCTTTTTTTTTGCTTTTTGTAGCATAATAAATTGGAACAGATATGCTTATACCTTCTGGAATATTATGAAGTGCTATTGCAAGTGTAAGTGTAATTCCAAGCTTACTATCAGAACAACCAGCCATAAAAGTTGCTATACCTTCCGGGATATTATGTATAATAATTGCAAGCATTGAAACTACCCCTACCCTATATAATTCATCATTGCTAGTATCAGGTAAATATTTATTTATTGTAAAAGAAATAATAATTCCTATATTTAAAAAATATTAATAAAATTAAAATTGCAGGAAATATTTTAAAAGTACCTGATAATAAAGAAAACGATTCCGGTATTAAATCAAAAATAGATGCTACAAGCATTACTCCTGCTGCAAAACTAAGTGATGCAAGTATAACAAACTTATTTTTACGTTTAAAAATAAAAATAAGTATAGTTCCTATCATAGTTGATAGTCCTGCAAGTGTTGTTAATAAAAAAAGGCATATAATCACCAATGAATTATATGCTTAAACGAATTTAAAAATAATATAAACTTATATATTTTTTTCATTTATATCTTTTAATTTTGCTTTAATCAAAAGTATCAATTCCATAGGTATATTTTCTAACTTTGGAAGAACAATTAAAGCATCATGTAACTTTCCTTTGAGTAATGTATTGTCTTCAATACTATCAGCTATTTCTTTCAAATTATAATCATCTAGATAATTTTGTTTAACAAAATTTTTAATATATTCTTCAAGTTCATGCATAACATAATATTTTGTTGTATCTTCATCAAGCTCACGTATTCCAAAATATGCACCCACTAATATTTTATATTGATCTATCAGTAGCATAATATCACTTCCAGTAATATTTTATCGCAAATAAAGATTAAAAACTAGTCTTATATTAAACTAGTTTTAATCATCCAAAGTTCTTTTTCAAAAAAGCACAAATTATTTTCTAGCATTGATACAGTGTAATAGTCATTTTCTTTTCCGTAATACGAGATTAAGTCTTTTGTATAGTCTTTCATAAAAAGTAAAATCATTATCTAAAACTTCTAATACCTGTTTTCCATTAAAATTCATACTTTTCATTGATTTAATTGTTGAGATATCTTCTATTTCACGTAACGATGTAAAAGGCATACCATTTAACATTTTAATTCTCTCAGCAGTACTATCATACATAAGTGCTAACTTTTCATAATAATCTTGAAGTTTTTTATGTAAGCCAAAGAAACTTTCTCCAACAATATTAAAATGCAGATTATACAAATTATTATTTAAAACTTTTAGATTTGCCATATATTCATTTAATATATCAATATTAGAATTTTTATTCATAAAAACACCTCTCACATCATTTTATGAGAAGTGTCTAGAAATGTTTATAAATTTTCTTTTAAAACAGCTGTAAACTCTTTTTTGAATTTCATCAAGTCTAGCTTCAGTTTTAGCTTCAAAACGAACAGTTATATTAGGACCTGTATTAGATGCTCTAACAAGTGCCCATCCATCTTCAAATTCCACTCTAATACCGTCTATATCGACGAATGAATAATCCTTCTTTTTGGCGTATTCTTTTACCTTGTTCACAACTTTAAATTTCTTTTGATCAGTTGTTTTAAATTTTAATTCCTCAGTTGAAAAATAATGATTAATATTATCTAACCAAGAACTAACACTTTTACCAGTAGTTGATACAACTCTACCATACGAAGTCCGGCATATATTCCATCATCAAATCCTGGGAACTTGTCTCTAAAAACACATGTCCAGAATATTCACCACCAAAATCAAAATTTCCCTCTTGCATCTTCATATTGGAATATGAATTTCCTGTACGATACATAACAGGCTCAATATCCAATTCTTTAAGTGCATCAATTAAAGTTTTTGAACATTTTACATCAAATAAAGCCTTTCTTACCTTTAAATTTGGATTTAAATAACGATACATTATAAGCATATACATATCTGCAGCAAGAATATTACCTTTTTCATCACAAATTCCAACTCTATCAGCATCACCATCTATACCAATTCCAAGGTCATATCCTAGTTCTACCACTTTCTTAGATAATGCTTCCATATTTTTAGAAACAGCAGGATCTGGTTGATGATTTGGGAAATTACCATCACTTTCACAATACAAAGGATAATATGTAATAGGTAATCTATCTAAAATATCCTTTACGATAATTGAACCTGTACCATTTCCACAATCAATTACAATTTTCATACCAGGTTTAATATTTACTGATGTTGTTATAAGATGAATGTACTTTTCTCTAATATCATAATCTATTTTATATCCAGTACCATCTAGATAATTTCCTTCTAAAGTATAATCTCTAAAATCATAAATATATTTACCGTATGCATTACCATAATCTTCAAATGAAATTTTAAAACCATTATCATCTTTAGGATTATGACTAGCTGTAATCATTATTCCTGTTGGTATATTTAAAAATTTACGTGCAAAATAGTACATAGGTGTTGTGACTAATCCAAGATCAACAACATCCATTCCACTATCCATTATTCCTTTAATTAAAGCATCATGAATGACAGGAGATGATATACGATTATCATGACCAACTAATACTCTTTTAGCATCATATTTTCTAATATAAGAACCATAACTCTTGCCAAAAGTATATGCTACATCTTCATTTAAATCAGTAGGATATACTCCTCTAATATCATATTCTCTAAATATTTCCTTTTTTTTATTTCTTTTGTTATTTTCATATTTTTTCCTTTCTATCCATGAGGATGATACATGTGATAATTATCATCCCTAAACTTATCTGTAATATTTGTATATATTTGTGTTGTTGATATACTTTCATGACCAAGCAACTCTTGAATACTCCTTAAATCAGCTCCTGCCTCAAGCATATGCGTTGCAAAAAGAATGTCTAATAGTGTGAGGTGAAAAATCTGTATCAATGCCTTGCTTTCTAGCAATTTGTTTTAGTATTTTAAAGAAAGCTTGTCTTGTCATCTTATCTCCCCTAACTGATAAAAAAATACATAATCAGAAGTTTCTTTTTTTACAAAATAGCTTCGATAATATTTAATATATATATTTAAATATTTCATTGCATATTCACCAATTGGAACTTGCCTTACTTTTGAACCTTTTCCTAAAACCCTTATTGTTTCATTCTCAAAATCGATATCAGTAAGTTTAAGGTTAATTAATTCACTAATTCTCATTCCGGTTGCATACATAAGTTCAAGCATAGCTTTATTTCTGTAATCATATGGTGTTTGAAGTTTTATATTTAAAAAGTTTATCAACCTCTTCTACTGATAAAGCTTTAGGTAATTTTTTATACATTTTAGGAGAATCAATCATATCCATGGGATTTGATTTAATATATGATTGTTTAATTAAAAACTTATAAAAATCTCTTAAAATAGTTATTGTATGAGCATTTGTTCTGGTCGATATGCCATTATCACTTCTAACTTTCAAAAATGATACAATATCATCCCTAGAAAGAGAAATAGGATCCTTACCATTTAAATATTCTTCAAGCATCAATAAATCAGATTGATATGAAAGAATAGTATTTTTTGATGCTCTTTTATCAATTTTTAAATAATCTATATATTGCCTAAATATATCTGTTTTTAATGCCTTCATAATTAAATCTACCATCCTTAATTATTATATCATAAAATCCAGTTTTAATATACATCATTATTATTTTATCTATCTAATATTTCTTTATTATTTTATTTATCTAATTCATACTATAAACATTAGTATTGTGATATAATATGAATACTTGAGGTGATGTTATGTTTGAACCGCTAGCTGTTAAACTTAGACCTAATAATATTGATGAAGTTATCGGGCAAAAACACTTATTAGGAGAAAATAAAATTCTTAGAAATATAACTGAGAATGGCAAAATATTTTCAATGATTTTATATGGTAAACCAGGTATTGGAAAAACCACAATAGCACTAGCTATTGTAAAACAGCTTGGCTTAAAATGCCGTACTTTAAATGCTGTTATTAATAACAAAAAAGACTTCGATATTGCTATCGAAGAAGCTAAAATGTATAAAGGGCTTGTCATTATAATGGATGAAATACATCGTTTGAACAAAGACAAGCAAGACTTATTACTTCCCTACTTAGAAAGTGGTTTAATTGTTTTAATTGGTATGACAACATCAAATCCATATCATAAAATAAATCCAGCCATAAGAAGTAGATGTCAAATATTTGAATTAAAAGAATTAACTGAAGAAGATATTATAGAAGCATTAAATAGAGCTATCAAAACAGAATATTTAAAAGGTATTGAAATAACTGATGAAAGTATTAAATATATTGCTAATCTATCAAGCGGTGACTTAAGATTTGCGTATAACATATTAGATGTTGCTTACTCGTCAGTCAAAGATAAAAAATTACAATTGATATTATTAAATCAATCAATAGTAAACCCGTCATGTTTCATGACAAAAATGAAGACGGACATTATGATGTTATAAGTGCTTTTCAAAAATCAATTCGTGGAAGTGATGTTGACGCTGCACTACACTATCTAGCTAGATTAATTGAAGCCGAAGATTTAGATATTTTATATAGAAGAATGACCGTAATTGCATATGAAGATATTGGTCTTGCTAATCCATCTATAGGACCTAAAGTTGAAGCTGCTATTGCAGCTTGTGAAAGGCTTGGACTTCCAGAAGGCAGAATTCCCCTAGGTGATATCGTAATTGAATTAGCCCTTTCTCCTAAATCTAATAGTGGGCATTTAGCCCTTGATGAGGCTCTTAATGATATAAGAAAAGGAAATACTGGTAATGTTCCTAGCAATATTAAAACAACATCACCTGATTATAAATATCCTCATGACTACCCTAATCATTGGGTATATCAACAATACATGCCTGATAATTTAATTAATAAAAAATATTACCACCCAAATACAACAAGTAAATATGAAAAAGCTTTAAAAAGTGTATATGATTCTATTGAAAGATTAAAAAAGAAGCACAAAAAATAAGTGCTTTTTCATTTTTATTAATAAATTTAATATAATATAATGGTTAAATTTGACAAATATATATTTTTGAGTATAATAACACCTACATAAAAAAAAGAAGGGGGTATTTTTATGTTAAATCTTAATAAAATTGTCTATATGACACTTATATGTATTGGTATTGGTATTGGAATATTCGCATCTAGTATATCTCTACTAACATCAAATAATTTATTAAGCTATTTCCTACTATTTATTACATATGGGCTTGGAATCGTTTTAGTAAATGCTAGACGAAAATATCCATTATTTAATAAAAAAAAAAGAGATAACTCGTTTAATACCACGTAAGTAAGTTAATTATAAAATTCATATCTATTCTAAAAAAGAAGAATTATAATTGCTCCAACAGCAAGAAATGGTCCAAAAGGAATCTCATGATTCTTTTTTTTATATAAAATCCAAAGGGATACCGGAAGTCCGATAAATGATGCTAAAAAGACCGTAAGAATAGCCTCAGGGAACCCTAAAGTTAAACCTAAAATAAACATAAGTTTAATGTCTCCCCCACCCATCGATTCTTTTTTGAAAAGAAAATCACCTATTTTTTTTAATGCAAACATAAATAAAAATGATAAAACTCCAGCCCCAATAGATATAATTAAACCTTTTAAACCACTTTTTATATAAATACATATAGCAAGTAATATAAAAGAAAAAATTAGTAATTCATCAGGAATAATCATTGTTTGGTAATCACTTATTATTATTATTAATAAAGTTGATATAAGTATTATGGCTATAAAGAAATCAATTGATGCTCCAAATACTTTATATGAAATAGCAAATAAAACTCCTGTTGTAAATTCAAATATAGGATAAAATAGTGATATTTTTTCTTTACAATAACGACATTTACCACCTAAAAATAAATAAGAGAATATTGGAAACAAATCCAATATTCCCAGTTTATGATTACAGTTTGTACAATGAGATGATGGATATATTAAAGATTCACCTCTTGGAAGTCTATATCCAACAACATTATAGAAAGAGCCAAGAACAATTCCAAAAAAGAAACTTACAATCGTATAATATAATTCCATAAAAACCACCTCTTAATACTGTTGAATAGATTGATACATACCAAACATTGGTATAATAATTGCTAAAATAATTGCTCCAACAATAACTGTTAAAAAGACTGTTAAAATTGGTTCAATAAATGTTTTAATTCTGTTTACTGAATCTTTATGAAGCATTTGGTAATAAGTTGATACTTTCTTCATCATTTCTGGTAATTCACCAGTTGTCTCACCAGTTACTAACATTTCATATGCAGGAAGTGGGAATGCCCAATGATCTTTAAATGCTTCAGATATTTTTTCACCCTTTGATAAGTTATTAACTGTGTTTGCAATTAAATCCTTATAAATTTCATTATTTGTAACTTTTAACAAAATATCCATACTGTCTGTAATAAATACACTATGAGCAAGTAAAGATGCAAATGTTTTCGTAAAATTTGTAACTTCATTATAAATGATTGTATTACCAATAACTGGAATATGCATCATTATGTATTGAAGAAATGCTCTAAAACCACGTATATTTTTATAAAGTACAATAACAACAACACAAATTACAATTATAGCAAGTAAAATTCCAAAACTATAACTTCTAAGGAAAGCACTAACAGCCATTATAAACAATGTAAATCCAGGAATCTTAACACCTTCCATACTAGCATAGATATCTGTAAATTGAGGTATTACATATACAAGCATAAATGTAATAACCGCAATGGCAAAAATAAATACAATACTAGGATAAGTTAAAGCACTTATCATTTGTTTACGTGTTTGCTCCATCTCTGAATAATACTCAGCCATATCATCTAATACTTCAGGAAGCTCACCTGTCATCTCGGCTGTTTTTACCATGTTAATTAAAAGTCTTGGGAATGCTTCTCCTTGTTTATCCATCGCATCACTTAAATTATCACCCATTGTAAGATTATAAACAAGTGATTCCAAAACTTTTTTATAGCCTTTCTTTTTATACTGTCTTGATAAAATTCTAAGAGCTTCAACAAGTGTAATACCAGCTTTCAAATACGTTGATAATTGTGTTATTAAAAATATCAAGTCTTTTGTTTTAAATTTAGTGGCATTCCCAAGGGCTTGTTTATGCATTATTGTATCAAGCCAACTTGCTTTTTAATACTATATACCTCGTAGCCCTCACTTAATAAATATGAATGAACCTCTACTTTTGAAAAAGCCTCTGAAAAATCTTTTACCACTTTACCATTAGGTGCTTTTGCTTCATATATAAATAAAATCTTTTGATCACTTTTTTTTAGCTGCTTCACCTTCAAAATCAAGTGGTAATACTTGACGTTCAATTTCTTTTTGTTTATTTTTTGAAACAAAAAGGCCTTTAAATTGATTAGTTAAAGATTTAAGCCAACTGCTAAAATCAATTTTATTTATTTCTTTCTTTGCTTTTTTATTAACATATGGTTTTTCATTTTCTGCTTTTCTAGCATCTTGATGTTCCTTACGTTTACGTGCATTTTCTTCAGCAATAAACTCTTGTGCTTTTTTAATTTCCATCTCACGTATACGTTTACGTTCTTCTTCTGAACGTTTATCAGCTTCAGTTTTACTAGCAGCCATACGTTTAAGTTTTATTTCTTCAAGTCTTTTTTTCTTTATTTCGGCTTTTTATTCTTTTTTCTCTCTAAACGTTTTTTGCTGTTTTTTCTCTTTGTTTTGCAAGAGATGGTTCTAACGCAATAAATAATTTACGTCCACCATATATAAGTAATAAAAGCGGCGTACTAAGTCCATACAACAAATAAAAGAAAATTTGTTTCAATATTAAACTAACAACTAAAACTCCTTTTCCAAAATAAGAAACTATTTCTATTAGAAAAGATAATATATAATACATTGTAAAAAACAACCCAACGCAAAAATATCTTATTCCAAATAATGGTATTTTAACAATAAAAGACAAAACTGTTAAAACACCTGAAAAAAAACTTGTTGTGCATACCAACACCGTCCAATCCCGTATTATTCTACATTAAATTATATCATAAAAACATTAAATGTAAAACATTTTTTTTGATTTACATATAATATTTTAGAAAGGAGTATTAATATGAATTATTATAACCCATATTTCAGCTATCCTTATATGATGAGTCAACCTGCAGCGCAGACTGGAGGATTCCTAAGTAATTTATTTAAAGGTGGAATTAATTGGAGCTCTATATTATCAGGTACACAAAAAAACACTAAATATCGCTAATCAAGCAATCCCACTTGTAAAACAAATCTCACCGGTTATGAAAAATGCTAAAACAATGTTTAATATTATGAACGAATTTAAAAAAAGTAGATACTCCTACTGTAACAACTGCAGCAGTATCTAAAGAAAAAGTAAATGAAGAAAATTATGAAACTATAACAAATAATAGTTACCAAGAGCAAAATAATGGTCCTAAATTTTTTTATAAAAAAGAACTTCCCTACAGTTCTTTTTTTAGTAACATTATTTTAATTTTGAGTAATAATTTTTTTATTAAATATTTATTTGGTAATTTTTGTAAAATAATACCATAAGTATTCATCAAATGAGATAAATAATCTATGTCAAGACTATTTTTTTTTTTTTCTTATAACAGGTCCAAGCCATAAATCAATTAACGAATAATGTTTATGTCCCCTTTTACATCTAATTAAAACATAAAAGATATCTCTTTCTATAACAACATATTCTTCATTTATTAAAAAGCCTTTTTAACAATTTCTTTTCGTAAATGATATAAATCATTATTACTTTGTAAAATAAGTGTATCTACATATTTTAATTTTTCACTATTAAGAATTGATAAAATAGTTGTGGTCCCCATTCCACAAATAACGGCAGTATATAAACCTGACATTTCAATTTTATCAAAACCACTACAGTTTATTGTTAATATTTCATCTTCAAGATTATATTTTTTTATATTAGATTTAGCTATTTCATATGCATTTTTATTTACATCACTGGCAATACATTTATTTTGATTATATAAAGTTAAATAAACATCTAACAGTGCATGATCACACCCAATATCAATAACTTTAGCCCCTTAGGAACTAAAGAAGCTATTGCTTTTAATCTTTTACGTATTTGCATTAATCAATCATATAATCTTTAAGTTTGCGAGAACGTGATGGGTGTCTTAGCTTACGAAGAGCTTTGGCTTCAATCTGACGAATACGTTCACGAGTTACACCAAATAATTGTCCAACCTCCTCTAATGTTTTAGATTTGCCATCATCTAATCCAAATCTTAAACGAATAACTTTTTCTTCTTTTCTGTTAAAGTAAGTAATACTTCATCTATTTCATCTTTTAACATTTCATTTGTTGCATATTCTTCTGGACTGGGATTGCTTTCATCTTTAATAAAATCACCTAAGTGAGAATCATCCTCTTCACCAATTGGAGTTTCTAAACTAACTGGTTCCTGACTAATTTTATATATATCTCTTATTTTATCTACAGACATATTCATCTTAGCGGCAAGTTCCTCTTCGCTTGGTTCACGATTTAATTCAAGTGTTAACTGTCTTTGAATACGAGCCAACTTATTAATTGTTTCAACCATATGAACTGGAACACGATTGTTCTTGCTTGATCAGCAATGGCACGAGTTATTGCTTGACGAATCCACCATGTCGCATATGTTGAAAATTTATATCCTTTAGTAACATCAAATTTATCGACAGCCTTCATAAGACCAATGTTACCTTCTTGAATTAAATCTAAAAATAACATCCCACGACCGACATAACGTTTAGCAATACTAACAACCAAACGAAGGTTAGCTTCTGCCAAAATTGTCTTTGCTTGCTCATCACCGGCTAAAATACGATCAGCAAGTTCTAACTCTTCCTCCATTGAAAGCAATTTTATTTGACCAATTTCTTTCAAATACATACGAACAGGATCGTTAATTGTCAAATCCTTAGTTAAAATATTATCATCCATTATAACCGGAGCTTCTTTAGATTCACCACCATGTTCTTCATCCTCTTCAGATACTATCGCAATACTATTTTCATTAAATAGATTATATAGTTCATCAAGGGCATCAGCATCTAAATCAAGCCCTTTTAAAGATGAGGCAAGTTCTTCATATGTAATAAACCCTTTTTCCTTACCTTTTTTTACAAGTTCATTTTTTCTCTCATCAAATGTTTTTATCTCATTTATCATATTATTTCTCCATTTCTCTCTCCTTCAATAAACGAAGGTCCATTATTTTTTGCGCTATAAGTGCTTTTTTACTAGCATTCATTTCTCTTTTTTTAATTCTAATTTTAATTTTTTAGTTTGTTCCTCAACATTATATTGATATATAACATGAATATAATCATCTATCTCCTCATCACTAAAATTATCTTTTAACGAAAGTGATGTAATTTCTTCTAATGTATGAATTGAATCATTATTTTGGAGTACTGTAAACATATCTGCTTGTGAGATGTAATTATTATTATTATAAAAATGACATATTTCACGAGCTAAAGTTTGATACTTTAAAATAGGCATATAAACATTATTACTAATATACTTATTTATAACTCCATCATCAATCATCATGTAATATAGTAAATTTTGACAAGCAATTTCATATTTATTCTTTTTATGAATAAGCACTTTATTTATTATTGACTTTTCTTCAATTTTTTTCTCACCTTTTAAAGAATTTAATTGTTTTTCTAAAAATTCTACGCTAAGCTTAGACTCCTCACTTATTTTATTAAGTGTTAAACTAATTAAAATATCATCATCTGTTTTCACTAACTCCAAAAGCATTTCTTTTATATAATTTGAATACTCAACTTGATTAGACAAATCTTTATTTTCTTTTAAATAATTAAGCTTAAAATCCATAATATTTATAGGATTATCAAGTTTATTTAAAAATGCATCCTTACCATATTTAATGATATATTCATCAGGATCAAGATTTTCCTCTAATCTAACTACCTTTGGAATTACACCAATAGTTGCTAAAACTTCACTACATGACATTGTTGCCTTGCCACCAGCACTATCACCATCGAAACAAAGTACAACATTTTTTTGCCATTCGTTTAATAAGTAATGCTTGATTTTTAGTAACTGCTGTTCCCATAGTTGCAACAACATTTTTAATTCCAACAGTATATGCTCTAATAACATCCATGAATCCTTCCATAATAATTATGGTATCAACTCTTCTAGCCTCATCTTTGGCCCTATGGAAATTATACAAAAAGTTCTCCTTTTTAAAAATATCAGTTTCCTTAGTATTGATATATTTTGATGAATCATTAGTATCATAAATTCTTCCGCTGAATCCAACAACTTGTCCATTCAAATTCCAAAGAGGAAACATAATTCGATTATAATACATATCATAATAGCCATTTACATTTTGATTTACCAAACCAGACTTCAAAATAGCCTGCATTTTAAAGTTCTTTTTTATTAAAAAATCAGATAACATTGTATTTTTTTTTTTTAGTGATAAACCAATTCCAAATTCTTTTTATAACATCTGCATCTATTCCTCGTTTTGATAAATATTCACGAGCATGAAGTCCAACAGAAGCACTTAAATTATTACGATATAGTTTTTGACTTATATCATATATTTCATATAATTCCTTATATTTATCATCACGTTTAATTTTAGAAGATACTCTTATATCAGTTTTAATACCTGCTTTATTAGCAACTATATTTACAGCTTCTAGGAAACTTACATTTTCATAGTTCATTACAAATTTAAAGACATTCCCAGTAGCACCACAAGTAAAACACGTATATATTTTGTTTTTCTTTAGAAACACTCATCGAAGGAGAATGATCATCATGAAAGGGACATACTCCAAAAAAATTTTTTCCCCTAGGCGTAAGTGGAATATATCCAGATATTATATCTACTATATTTACACTACTTCTAATTTGATTAATTTCATCATTTAATAATGTATTCTCCATGATATCAGTCCCTACATAGTTAATATACGCTATAATTTCGTAAAATCCTTTTTTATATACAAATTTCTTACTTTTTTATACAAAAACTGCATATTATTATACAAAATTTCTTAAAATAAGTAAAGGAGGTGTTTTATGAATTATAAAAAAAGAATCATTATTGCAACAATTATTATGTTTATAATTTGCTTTCCACTTCATTTTGTATATGATTTAATTCCCTGCTCTATCACAGCAATATTTACTCCTGTAAATGAAAGTATATGGGAACATATGAAACTAATTTTAACAAGCTCAAGCTTATATTATATTTTAAATTACATATACATAAATATAAAAAAGACAAAAAAATATCACATAATTACTTTCTTGCAACATCCCTTACACCTATTTTATCAATCGGTCTTTATTTAATAATTTTTCTTCCAATATACTATAACATTGGAGAAAATATGATTATATCAATTGGTCTTTTATTTATTGTATTAATATTTGCAGCATATATTCACCACAAAATAACAGAGATAAAAGCTATTCCACTTTCTAACATATTTGGAGTCGCCCTAATTATTATAACGTATATCATTTTTGGTTATTTAACTTATAATCCTCCTACAACTGATTTATTCTTCGATACTAAGAATGAAAAATACGGTATAAATATATATAACATGTAGGTTTTAAAACTTACAAAAGAAAAACTGCCCTCATAAAATATTAGGGGTGATTTTTTTATGATATTAAATTACATAAAAAAAGAAATAGAAAACATAAGAAAAAACGATCCTGCAATAAAAAGTAACTTAGAAGCAATTTTATACCCAAGTTTTAAAGCAATAATTTATTACAAAATAGCTCACCATTTTTTTATAAAAAAACATTACTTTATCGCTAGATATATATCAGAAAGAGCAAAGAGAAAAACAGGTATAGAAATACATCCTGGAGCTACCTTAGGAGAAAATATTTTTATTGACCACGGTAATGGTGTTGTTATTGGGGAAACAGCCGAATTAAAAAACAACATTACAATTTACCAAGGTGTTACCTTAGGCGGAACAGGAAAGGATACTGGAAAGAGGCACCCAACCATTCTAGATAATGTCACAATTGGAGCTGGCGCTAAAGTACTTGGACCAATTACAATTGGTAAAAACGTTAAAATTGGTGCTAACGCCGTTATTTTAAAAAGATGTTGAAGAAAATAAAACCATTGTAGGAATTCCTGGAAAAATCGTAGAAAAAAGTCAAACAATTAGTTTGACTTTATTTTGTTTATGTATGTATTTACTTTAGTTGCCCAAGTTGTACTCTCTGCATATCTAGAGTTCATAAGCTCAGGCGTCGTAAGTCCGTATGCGTAATAATTTACTGCTAAATTATCAATAAAACCTTTTATACCATCTTCTAGAGTAGCAAAAGCTTTATAGGATCTATTCCCACAAGTAGGACCACCTTTCATTCCGCCAACGTTATTACAACTAGTAACAAGTGAACTACAATTCCAGTTGCATCCTGTTTCATGCAACATAATAGCTGTTGCTAAGTAAGGATCAACTCCTTTTTCAAGTGAGTACGACGCAATTAAATTACCTTGACCAGATAAAGTTGAGTTCAAAGAACGATTTAATTGTGAGGAAACATCATCTAAAGTCATCCCATTATACACAACTTCTGTTACTTCTTCTTTCGTTTCCACAGTAGTTTCTGTTACTTCTTCATTAATAGTTTCATTTGAATTATTATTATCTCCAATTGATTCTACATTTGTATTTGCTTCATATTTATTATCTACTGCATTTTCTACTACCGTACTTGCTTGTTCTTCGCTTGTTTTATAGTTAGTTATAATATCTTCCCTAGTAGAGGAATTCATACGACTACTATATACATATTCTTCGACATTGCTATTTTTTTTTGACCGAACAATTTACTTGCACCAAATGATGCACAAATTGCTCCTAACACGATGCTTAATACTATAACAATTGTCTTCAGTTCTACTTTCAAAATTTTCACCTCATCATATTTTCTTTGAAGAAGCAGTATAAGTTTAACATATATTGCGAATTATGTCAAATTTTGCTCTGCTCTATACCAAAAAGAAAGCTAGTATAAGCTTTCCATCTATATAAAACGCTACCAACGGCGAGCGTGACTAAATTATAGGCTAAAAGCCTATCAATGCACTACTTACCACTTCATAAATGAAGATAATGTTACGTTTTTACTAGATGCAAATATCTACACTTTACTAACAGATACCAATAATAACCAAAGATTATTACCTTCAAAATACTACTTAGTGATTAAATAAAACTCTTATATTATTTGTAACTACAATAAATTTTAAATACAATTGTAATTACCTATTAATAATATATGCAAATTATAAAATTTAAATACACAATATGCCTAATAAATATTCAAAAACATTACATCACACAAATTTATAGTTATATCTTTCTATTGTCTACACTTCTCTATATTTAATTTATTATTTTTAATATTAATTATAATACTACCATCTATATCTGTTCTATAAACTTTAGAATCTGCTAAAGTACTTAATACTTCTTTTTTTGGATGACCATATTTATTATTTTTTCCAACACTAATTAGTGCATATTTTGGTTTTATACTGCTTATGAAATTAACACTACTACTTGTATTTGATCCGTGATGGCCAACTTTTTAATACATCAATATTAGTTATATTATATTTATCTAATATATCTTTTTCTTTTTTTTATACCAGCATCGCCCATAAATAAAAATTTGAAATCATCATAATTTAAATAAATAACTGAACTATTGTTATTTTCATCATCATAAATATCTGTATTAAAAAAAATCTAATTTATACTTGCTTACACTAAGTTCTTTAATACATGAATAATATTTAATGTTTTTTCTTTTCAAGGACTTTAATTAACTCAGATTCTAAATCATTAAACTCACCACAATTAAATATTACATTCTCAACCTTAAAATTATCTACTAAATTTATTGCCTCGCCCATATGATCATTATCTCCATGTGTTAAAATCAAAAAATCAATTTTAGTAATCCCAATACTTTTAAAATAAGGAATTAAAATATTCTTTGCTATATAATATTTCTTTTTAGAGGAATAAGTCATAATACCACCCGTATCAATTAAAATATTTCCTTTATTATAAGGAAATTTAATCAAAATAGAGTCGCCTTGTCCAACATCAAATACATTAACTTCAAAAAATGGATTAACATATCCAATATAAGAATAAAGGTATATTAAAAACAAAATAATTATTGTATGCATATATTTTTGTTTGACTATAATGTAATACATAAAAAGATAATAGATTATGACTAAAAAGAGTGGAAACCGTGGGATAATAACAGTATACTTCAAATATTTATTAATAAAATTTACAATCAATTCTAATATATAAATAGTCCCTTTAAAAAATGTTATTTAAAGGAGTTATAAAAAAGACAATAAACATATAGGAAATACAACCATTGAGACAAATGGCACCATTATCGCATTAGCTGCTATAGATAAAAAATTAACTTCATAAAATGAAACAGCAACAATAGGAATACTAACTAAAAAATGAAATCCATGATATAAAAACAATTTGTTTAATATAATTACTCTTTTGCCTAAATTCTAAATTAATAAGAAAAAGGTAATTGTAAAACTAAATAGAAAGCCACTATCGTAAATATAATATGGATTATAAATTAAAAAAAGTAGCAAAAAATAAACAATTAATTTTTTATTAGATATTTTGTTAAAAAAATCATTTTTCCAAATATTAATACAAAAGAACGCATAACAGATGGCGTAAAACCAACCAAAAAGCATAAGTAAATAAAAATGATATTGAAACCACATTTTTAACTTTTATTGGTAAAAATGAAAAAATTTTATTTAAAATAATTAAAATAAGTCCTAAATGCATTCCTGAAACTGCTATTAAATGGCTTATACCGCACTTCTGCCACATAGTAAGTATATCTGGTTCAAGAAAGCTCTTATCACCCAAAATAAATGTATAAAAGTACTCTTTACATGGCATATCTTTTATATGATTATAAATTTTATTTTTTATTTTATATAAAATAGAAGAATTCTTCTTTACCAAAGTAAACTTATTTATAGTATAAGCCCAATAAATTTTTTTTTAGAAAGTAAATAATTATGGTATGAAAAAATATTATTGGTAGTAGAACCAGTGGCTTTTTCTAAACTTCCTTCGAATAAAAAAGTATCCCCTAAATTTATATCACTTACATTGATATTATTCTTAAAATAGTGTGTTCCAAGTATTTTTTTTTCCTTAGCGCGTATTTCCATTCTAATATAATCATCATTTTGTTTAATTGAAGTTACTTTTCCTATAATTATTGTGTCTTTATTAGTATACTTACTATTATCTTCTCTAGTATAAAAAGAATATAAAATATATATTAAAATACATATAAAAATAAATATTTTAAATAGTAATCTTATCTTTGATTTTCTCAAATAGTGCATCCCCAATGCCACTTACATTTAAAATGTCATCGATTTTTTAAATGATCCCGTTTGAATTCTATATTCAATAATTGCAGATGCTTTCGATGCACCAATCCCATCAAGTTTCAATAGTTCTTCTAGTGTTGCCTCATTAATATTTATGAGCCTATCATCATTCTTACTATTATTAGCATCACTATCAGAATTATTTTTTTCAATACATGCATCATTCATATTATCAGGACAAACACATGGAATATTGACTTCTACATATTTTACTTTTTTCATTTGTTGTTTTAGATAAAGCTACTTCTTCTTTTGTATATATAATAACAACCATACTATCGCTTAAATGTTTACTCAAATTTAAAACACTTGTATCAGCAGTATCTAAAAGTCCTCCTCCTGCTTCTATTGCTTGATATACACAACTATTACTCTGCATATGGTAAACGCCAGGCATGTTAACCGCACCTTTTACATCATCAACAGTCTCACTTATCTCTTCTTTTTTCATCTTTAATTTCACTTTGATTTGTATCTTCTATTGAAACAGTAGTGTCACTACTAGATGCATGTACCATAAACATTCCACTAAAAATAATCAAAAACAAAATGAGTAAAGCTCCCATAATAATATATAATTTGTATTTTAATAAATTTTCAAACCTGTTTTTCATAACTCACCTCCTACTATATCTTTCTTCACATAAAAAAAGAAGACCTGCACAAAGTCTTCAATTTAACTAAATATTCTAAGAATATCATTCCAAGAAACAACAATCATCAGAATCATGAGTAATATAAATCCAACCGAATGAATTGTATTTTCTATCTCTGGCTTAACTCTAGATCCCTTTATTTTTTCAATAACTAAGAAAAGTGCTCTTCCGCCATCAAATGCAGGAAGTGGAATTAAATTAATGAACCCTACATTAATACATAAATAAGCTATCAAATAAAGAATTGAAAGAATTCCTGCTTTAGCTGATTCATCGACAATTTTAAATATTCCAATTGGACCAGATAAACTATTTAAACTTAACTTGCCAGTACATAAATATACAATAATTAAAACCATTTGTTCTAATAAATTATATATTTTAACAAATGCATATTTTATTGCTTCAAAAAAACCATATTTTACATTTGTTGTTATTGAGAACCCATATAAATAACTTGTATTTTTACCATCTTCAATCTTTTTAGGAGTTATTTTTTCTGTTCTTATATCTCCAAACTTCGATTTAACAGTTAAACTTATTTCTTTTCCAGAATTAACTTGTAACTCAAGCGCTAATCTCTCAGCATTATTAATTTTTTACCATTAATAGCAGTTATTTCATCACCCTCAAATAGTATGTTATATGCTGGGTAATCTTCTTCAACATCAGCAACATATGTCTTACCTATATTAGATCCATTTACAAGTCCAATAACAAAAAGAATAACAAACGCTAAAAAGAAAATTAAATAAAACACCCGCTATAATCGTCATAAAACGATTAATCCATGGTTTATTACAAAGTTGTCTATCACTTGGAATACTATTTTCTCCTTGTTTATCTTCCATATCTTCCCCTGCCATACTGACAAATCATCCGATTGGAAACAAACGAATAGAATAAACAGTTTCATCATTTTTCTTTTAAAATTAAACAATTTTGGCCCCATACCTATCGAAAATTCATAAACATAAACACCTGCTTTTTTAGCAAATATAAAATGCCCAAATTCATGAATTAAAACAGTAACACCAAGAACAATTATAAAATAAATTAATGTCATAACGCCCTCTTTTCTAAATTATAGAGATAAAAAACATAAATCCAAGAACAACAAAGATTATACTATCAAAACGGTCAAGTATTCCACCATGCCCTGGCATAATATTAGAGAAATCTTTTGTTTTATAATACCTTTTTATAGCTGAGAAAAATAAATCTCCGAATTGTCCTAAGACAGATAAAAATACTGTCATAATAATTACAATATAAAGAGGTAATAATGAATCTACAACAGTATGATAGAAAAGTGTCCCAACAAACACTCCAACAACTGTACCACCAATCATACCCTCTAAAGTTTTATTTGGTGAAATAGTTTCTAAGAGTTTTGTTTTTCCAATTAACCTTCCTACTAAATAAGCATATGTATCTGTTATTATAGTTATAATAAATAAATACAAAATTAAATTTAGAGAAATGTTTCTAAGCGTAATAAGTAAGGAAAAACTAGTACCTAAAAAGAATATTCCACCTATAAAATAAAAAGAATCAACAATACTATATTTACTTCTTTCATGATATAAAACAGCTGGAATAGAAAATACCAAAAATAGTCCAACAAGCACCTGATAATTAATTGAAAACACTACATCTTTATTTTGAATATTTCCAAGAACAAATAACGTCATTACAATATAAGAAATAAACATAATAAAACTAGGTATTTCTTTATGAGAATTCTTAACATGTAAAAATTCAAACAATCCAATCATAGATAAAACATAAATTGTAAGTGCATAAATAAGCCCTCCATGAAAAACAATTGGAACCATAATTAATAACGCAACTATAGCACTAAGAACTCTTTTTTTTTCATTTTTAATTCCTCCAAATCTTCTATCTCTACTATTATATTTAAAAATAGCTTTGTCTATCTCTTCTTCATTAAAGTCTGGAAAATAAACATCTGGAAAATACATTTCAGCATAAGCAAGACTATATAACATGAAATTACTTATTCTAACTTCACCACTAGTTCTAATTAAAAAGTCAATTGGCGGTAAATCTTGATATAAATATTTATAAAAGCCTTTTTCGTCAAGACTATTTATATCAGTTCCATTTAATACACTTCTTGCAAAGGACTTTGCTGCATCTACAATTTCACTTTGACCACCATAATTAAGGCAAACATTAAAAACTAGTCCTGTATTATTAAAAGTTTCCTTTTCTAAATCTTCCATAACCTTAATAACACCTTTAGGAAGAGGCAAACTTTTTCTTCCAGAAAAAATAACTTTGATATTTTCTTTTTTATAAAAAGACATTTCGCTTTTAAATTTATTAATAAATAAATTCATAAGAAAAGAAACTTCCCTCTCACTTCGTTTAAAATTCTCTGTTGAAAAAGCAAAAAACGCTCAAATACTTTACACCTTTTTTAGCAATATACGGAACAATTTTTTGCAAATTTTTAAACCCAGCTGTATGTCCATCACTTCTAGCTAAGCCTCTCTTCGTTGCCCATCTTCCATTTCCGTCTAAAATAATAGCCATATGAAAAGGTACCTTCAAATTATCCATATTCTCCCTCACTACTCTCAGTTATTATTATAATACAAAAGAAAAAAATATAAGCAATATCAACACAATAAAAGGAGTATAAAACTCCTTAATTTTCGGCTTCTTCTAACATGTTAGTAATAAAAATACCATATCCCTTACTTGGATCATCAACAACAACATGTGTAACGGCTCCTATAATATAATCACCCTGTATAATACTAGAACCACTCATTCCTTGGACAACACCACCAGTGTTTTTAAGCAACTCCTCATCTGTAATTTCAAATAAAATATTTTTTGTTTTTTGTTTTGAAGACTTATTTAACTTTAAAATATTTATATCATATTCTCTTACTTCTTGTTTCGATATTACAGTAAGAATCTTAGCTTTACCCAACTTTATATCATCTACATTAGCAACTTTATATTTCTTTTTATCGGGCAAAACTCCTGTATACTTTCCAAAAATACCACTTGTTGTGTTTTCACTAATCGTTCCTTTTTGATTATCTAAATAAAGTTCTGCATTTTTTTGCACCAGGTATACCATTACTACTTTTTCAATACCTGTAACATTTGAATCATATATTTTACCATCTTTTATCTCTAGAAGAACACCAGTATTTTTCTCAGTTATTTCATGGCCAAGTGCCCCAAATATTTTCGTTTCTGGGTCGATAAAACTTAGAGTCCCAATACCAGTTACACTATCTTTTACATACAAACCAGTTTTATATATGTCGTCTTCTTTTTGCCACAGATAAAGTAGTTGAAGATAACTTATCTCCTCTTTTATAGGTAACATCTACCGTAAGAGATCTACTACTACTTATTTTGGAAATCATATCATCAATCGATACAACTTCACTATCATTGATTTTCATTATAGTATCTCCAACTTTAAGACCAGCTTCTATTGCTGGATTTTTACCATCAATATCATAAGTTCCAACAATAATAACTCCATCAGTTTTTATTTGTATACCAATATTTTCACCACCAGGAATTAAATAGGTTGAATACGCAAGAACATATGATGGCATAATAAATAATAATAGAAGAAGAACAGATGCTTTTTAATTTTTTTAAAAACATTGAAACATCTCCTTTAATGCAGACTACATTATTATTATTAATCAAATACTAAAATATATAAAGGAAAATATTGTAAAAAAAAAATAATAATACTAATGTATTATTCTTCTATTTCAAAATCAACAAGTTTTCCATCTTCTGTAACCATTTTAGAAATTTGCTCTTCAACTGCTTTTAATTGCTTATCACATTCATTTACAAGTCCTATTGCTTCTTTATATATTTCAATAGAATCATCAATTTGAACATTATCCTTTTCAAGTTCACTAACTAAGCTTTCAAGTTTTGCCATTTTATCTTCAAACTTCATTTCTTGTTCCATACTACATCTCCTTTATATTAGTAACTACCACTCTTGCTTCGCCATTATATAATCTAATAGTTAAGCTATCTTTTGCTTTTATATTTTTTAATATCAGTAAGCGCTTTACCATCTTTATAAGTAATACTATAACCTCTTTTTAATGTTGATAGAGGATTAACCAATTCTAATTTTTCAATTAAACTTTTATATTGTAAACGAGTTGTATCCAATTTATTTTGCATAATTCTATTTATCTTTTCACTTAAATTATTTAGTCTGACAAATTCTTTTTCGCATAACACACTTGGATTCAAACTATGAAGTTTATCAATTAAAAAATCAAGTCGTTGCATTTTTTGTTTCATACATTCGCATAGGATTTTTTATTACATATGAATTTTTATACCTATCAAGACGAATTCTCTCTTTACTAAGTAAATTCTTAATAGCATTATAAATTCGTTTTTTATCCTTACTAAGTGATAACAACAAATCATCTTTAGTTATTGGCGTCACATCTTTAGCGGCTCCTGTTGGCGTTGGACTACGATAGTCAGCAACAAAATCAGCAATTGTAAAATCTGGCTCATGACCAACACCACTTACAACTGGTATTTTGCAATCATAAATAGCACGTGCTACAATTTCTTCATTAAAGGCCCACAAGTCCTCAATAGAACCTCCACCTCTTCCAACAATCAAAACATCCAAGTCAAAATTTTCCGCCATATGTATTTTTTTTTTTACAATATCATCTTTAGCAGAATCTCCTTGAACTAAACAAGGAAATAAAATTGTTTCACATAAAGGATAACGACCTTTAATAGTCGATAATATATCTCTTATAGCAGCTCCAGTTGACGCTGTTACAATTCCAATTTTATTAGGATATTTAGGAATAGTCTTTACCTTAGCAGGATTCTTTTTATAAAGTTCCACCTACTTCATAAAAAAGTCCTTCATCCATCAATTTTCGTTTTAATTTTTCAAATTTAATCTGTAATTCTCCAATACCATCTTCAAGCATATCCTGAACATAGATTTGATATGTTCCTCTAGCTTCATAAACTGTTACTCGGCCATGTACAAGCACCTTAGTACCATCTTCAGGAATAAATGATAACTTTTCAGCATCACGTGCCCACATCATTGCATTAATAACGCTTCCCTCATCCTTAATAGAAAAATAAAGATGTCCTGTTGAATGCCTCTTAAAATTAGATATTTCACCCTTCAAATATATGTTCTGAAAAACTTTAGATGAATCAAAAATTCCCTTTAAACGTGTAGTAAATTCAGATATTGTAAAATATCTTTTTTCATCCATACAAATCACCTATTTCTTGTTATGATATACTTTATCCATAACACCATTAATCATTTTTCTAACACTATCATCACTATATAATTTAGCAAGTTCAATAGCCTCATTGATGCAAACAACTTCTGGTGTTTTAGTATATAATAACTCATATATACCCAATTTTAAAATAGCCTGATCAGTATTACCAAGTCTATCTATTGTCCAGTCTTCCAAATACTTATTTGCAATATCTATAATTTCATTTTCATATGTTAAAACGCCATAAACAAGCTCCTTAACAAATTCATTATCAATTTCCATCACATCTTTAATAATAGAATCAACGTCATATTCCATCTTATTTTTTCTATAAACATGAATTTGATATAAGATTGTCATTGCCTTTTTTTCTAAGTTCACTTCTATTTAATTGTTCCATACTATCACCTTTAACTATTGTACCACATCATCAAATAAAACAAAAGGATTTTAAAAAAATAAAAAGTGATTAAATCACTTTATACTGTCATTAATTCATTTTCTTTTACTTTTAATTTTTCTTCAACAACACTATTATATTCTTGAATTAATTTTTGAACTTCATCTTGACCACTCTTAATGTCATCTTCAGATACTTCTAATTTTTTATAGCATTATTGGCATCTTGACGAATATTTCGAAGAGCTATTTTAGCATCTTCAGCCATACCTTTTACTTGTTTAACATAATCTCTTCTTGTATCCTCAGTAAGAGCTGGAATATTAAGAATAATAACTTCCCCATTGTTATTAGGAGTAAGCCCTATATTAGCCTCAAAAATAGCCTTTTCAATTGCTCCAATAGTACTACGATCAAAAGGCTTAATTGAAAGCTGTCTTGCCTCAGGAATAGATATAGTAGCAAGTTGAACAAGTGGAGTATCAACACCATAATAAGGAACAACAATTCCATTTAAAATAGCTGGGTTAGCACGCCCTGCACGTACATTTAAAAATCTCTTTTCCATACTTTCAATTGCAAGTTTCATTTTTTTCTTCAGTTTCTAATAAAATATCATCCATATATGTCTTCCTCTCATTTTAATCTAAATATATTCTATCATAATATCAAAAAAAAAGAAAATCAAAAATTTTCTTTTTTCTATATTTTATTCAATAACACTTTTTTCAAAATAATACTTACCAGTTTTACTATTTAATTTATAAACATGCGTAATTGTTGAGGCCTTATCTAAATAAGAATTAACTGATATAGTTTCATTATTTATATTACTTTCATTAAATACTTTAGTATCAATATAATTAGATTTATTAGGTCCACCATATATACTATATCTATATATATCGTCTCCTTTTTTCCACATAAATTGCCTTTTCTTTTACTGTTATAGTATTATTTTCTAATGTAGCTGACTCTATTTTTCTTAAATCCAAAATTGGATGAGGATAACCAAGCGCTCCACTTGAAAATAAACCTACTATATAAGTGTCATTACTAGCAACATACTCTTCAAATCTTATATAATTATTTAATACAGAAACATAAACTTCACTTCCAACTATATTTTGTTTATTAAAAGTAATGTTATCTCCAAATATCTCTAACGCTTTATTTTCAAACAAAGATGCATTAATAGTATAATATTCATCACTTAAATATTCATATTTATTTGCTACATCTGTTTTAACAAAATCAGAAGCTTTATATTCAACATTATCTACAACTATCTTAGCTATTTCATTTTTAGTAAAACTTTCGTATCCTGTACGATTTTGTTCGTATGTATAATTTTCTAAAATATTATATAAATTAATAAATCTTGAATCATTTAAACTTAAATTTTCAGTTTTAACTGATCCATTATTACTCTTATTATCTTCACTATTATCTTCTTTTATATTCTCATTGTTATCATCTTTTTTTTACTTCACTATTATCACTTGAATTATCTTTTTTATTAAATATTAATCCTTTGTAATATGCTACAAATATACCACCTGCAAGCAATGCCACTACAAGAATAATAATTACAACTATCAAGCCTTTATTACTTTTTTTCTTTCACTTTATATTCTCCTCACTATAAATAGTTTACATCATTAAAATAACATAAATATTATATAAATGCAAATTTATATTTTATATAATATTCTACTTAACAATCTTCTTAATATGCCACCACCTTTATCATCTATATATTAACATATACCCCCCCCACTTGTCAAGTAGGAAACAAATGTATATGCATCGTTTGTCTATATGTAGTAGTAAGCTTAAAATAGACAATCAATTTTAATAACTTTAAAATAAATTATATAAAGAAAATATTAAATGTATTAAACAAATTGTCTCTGGCTATATAAAATATAATCATTTTATTTCTCGTATATTCTTAATTAAAAGGTATTATAAAAGGATGATTTTCATCATCCTCTATAATCGATTCATTTATCAAATTTATTGTCTACCAACACTATTTGACAAAGAACCAACAATTCTAAATATCATTTTTTTTCATTTTAACCACTTTTTAAGAAGTCTATATTTTAGCTTTTTTACTTTATATATTTTTTTAGAAATTATAATTACTGGTCTTATTTCAAATTTATCTGTTTGAGTTCCTTCACATATTCTTGCAGAATTATACATATCACTTTCACATATCATTATTGGACAATCATTTTCATCAATTTTAGATGTTATTGTAGTACCTTGATATAGAAATGAAGGTGTAATATTATTCTCTAAATTTACTCCGGCATCAAGATTATTAACTTCAAGTCCAGATAATTTACTTATATCTTCTAACGTTAATAATCTAGCATCTTTAATATCATCATTATTGGCATTAAGATTAGCAATCAAATTAGATTTATATGTTGTAGAAACATATGTTGGTGCATTTCTAAAAGTTATACTACGGTCTTTATTTATATTATCGACACTCATTAAAGTAACAAATTCTTCATTCTCAGATGAACCTTCTAAAACATTCCAATTTGATGAATCTAATAAATTAACTTTATCACCTAAATTATATACTTTGTAAGTGATTATTTCTTGATTTTGCTCATTTTTATTAGTATCATCTATGACATCTTCTTTTTCCTTACTATCATTAAGACCATTATCATTGCTATTTGTGTTATTATCATTAACGCCTGTTTCTTCAGCTTTACTTGAAATTATTTTATCATATACTATATATCCACCAAGTGCTATTACTAGAATAATCAAAAGTACAATTATTCCGTTCTCATTTTTCTTGTTCTCTTTTTTTTCCATTTTATTAATTCTCCTTACTATAAATACCTTACATCATTAAAATAACATAAATATTATATAAATGCAAATTTATATTTTATATAATATTCTACTTAACAATCTTCTTAATATGCCACCACCTTTATCATCTATATATTAACATACACCCCCCCCTTGTCAAGTGGAGCGTGGTGTGTATTTAGACTAATAGTCCAAATAAATATTTAACATAAATTAAGCACTTAACTTCTCATTTTAATTAATAAGCTTGACCTTTCAAGAATAATTTATAAAATACATAAATGTTGTTAATGGAAAATAGAATATATCAAACCCTTTTTTAAATTATTGTTTCTGATACAACTATAATTGGTTTTAAAGAATCCATCCGTTTAAACTTTTTATTTAGATGTATTTAATAATAACTATCATCCAAGTTCTACATTACAATATAAAAACCTAGTTGAGTATATAGCACAACTAGGTTTTAAATAATTTTTAATGTCTACTTTCGTCGACAACTTCAATTAACCTATTATTTTCCAGAAATTTGTTTTGCAACTTCTTCAGCAAAATTTTCTTCTTTCTTTTCGATTCCTTCTCCAACTTCGAAACGAACCATAGTTACAAGAGAACCACCATTTTGCTCAATATATTTTGCAACAGTCTCTTTGTTTTCTGCTTTGATAAACACTTGATTTAATAAACAAACTTCTTCATAGTATTTTTTAATTTTACCAACTAAGATATTTTCTATTTTATCAGCTGGTTTTCCTTCATTTAATAATTGTTCACGAGCAACATCTTTTTCATGTTCAACTTCAGTTTCAGGAACTTCAGATTCGCAAACATATTTAGGTCTCTAGCAGCTGCGTGCATAGCAACTTCACGTGCTACTTCTTCTGTTGCACCTTTAACTTGAGTTAAAACAGCAATTCTTCCACCCATGTGAATATATGAACCAAATGACTCATCTTCTGTTTTAGTTAATTTAACAAATCTTCTTAAAGTTAATTTTTCTCCGATTGTTGCTGTTTTAGAAATAATTAAATCATTTAAAGTACCATTATCGCAAGGAATATTTAAAGCTGCTTCTACATCTCCGCTTTCAACATTACTACCCATAATTAATGATAAAATTGTTTGAACTAATTCTTTAAATTCTTCATTCTTAGCAACAAAATCAGTTTCAGAGTTAACTTCAATTGCAACAGCCTTATTTCCTTCAACAAGTACAGCTGCAACACCTTCAGCAGCTACACGATCAGCTTTTTTAGCTGCTTTAGAAATTCCTTTTTCTCTAAGCCAGTCAATAGCAGCATCCATTACCCCATTAGTTGCTTCTAATGCTTTTTTACAATCAAGCATTCCAGCTCCTGTTTTTTTCTCTTAATTCTTTTTACCATACTAGCATTTATCATATTTTCTCTCCTTACAATGAAAGATGATTTCATCAATCATCTTATCTTTATCTTAAAGCTTCAATAAGCTCAGCTTTTTTCATAGTTGAATAACCTTTTTACTTCTTTGTTCTTAGCCATTTCTCTAAGTTCAGCTACTGTCATTTTATCGAAATCGATAGCTTTTTTTTTTTTCTCAGCAACTTTTTCAGTTTTTGGTTGTTCTTTTACTTCAGCTTTGTTTTCGAAAGATTTTCTATTATCGTTATTTCTTGATTCAAAATTTCTATTTTGTCTTCTATTATCAAAACGTCTTGGTTCTTTTCTCTTTACAGTTTCTAATGCTCTTTCCATAATATCTTTAGCATTATCACCTTTTTGTCGTCTTCTTTTACATAATCAACAATTTTACCACCGTTTGCTTCAACAATTGCATTTGCCATAACACCTGTAATTAATTTTACAGCACGAATAGCATCGTCATTTGCTGGAATAACATAATCAACCATATCTGGATCACAGTTTGTATCTACAATACCAAATACTGGAATATGAAGTTTTCTAGCTTCACGAATTGCAATTTCTTCCTTAGATGGATCAACTATATATAATGCATCTGGTAATTTATGCATTTCACGAATACCACATAAAATTTTATTTAATTTTTTCATATTCTTTCTTTAATCCAACAACTTCTTTTTTTAGGTAATAAATCAAAAGTTCCATCTTGTTCCATTTTTTCAATTTGTTCTAGACGTTTTACTCTTCTTCTGATTGTTTTAAAGTTAGTTAAAGTTCCACCAAGCCATCTTTCTGATACATAATATGAATTAGAACGAATAGCTTCTTCACGAACTGCTTCGCTAGCTTGTTTTCTAGTTCCGACAAACAAAACCTTTCCACCATTAGCCGCAATTTGATGTAAAGCTTGGTATGCTTCCTCTATCTTCTTTGCAGTTTTTGTAAATCGATAATATAAATATCATCTCTTGATGTAAAAATATACTCTTTCATTTTTTTGGATTCCATCTCTTAGTTTGATGACCGAAATGAACTCCAGCTTCTAATAAATAACTCATTGACACTACTGCCATTTTATCCCTCCTTTTGTTATTTCTTCCATTATTTCGAACTTACACCACCACTTGGCACTAGGCATAAGAATTCATAATGTGCTTATTTGAAAAAAGCCACGAATATTATACCATATAATAATATTTTTTTTACAAGAAAAAAATACCAATTAAGGTATATTTTCATTAATTATCTAAATAACTTTCTAATGCAGGTGCTCTTCTTTTTTATTTTACGTAACGCTTTAGCCTCAATTTGACGAATGCGTTCACGAGTTACATTTTCAATTTCACCAACTTGTTCAAGCGTTCTAATTGTTCCATCTACAAGTCCAAATCGTAAATTTATAACTTCTATTTCTCTTTTTTGTCAAACAAGAATTCATTATAGAAAATATATCATCTTTCAATTGGAGATTTATAGCTTCCTTCTCACTATCAGCATTATCAGCAACAAAATCACCAACATACGAATCATTACCTTCATCATTAGTAATTGGTTCATCAAGACTTCTACAATCTTCAGCTATTCTAAGCATTTCTTGAACTTCATTTTCTTCCATCAAAACTTCTTGTGCTATTTCTTTAACAGTAGGTTTTCTACCTAATATTGCCGTAAGGTCATTTCTTGCATGTTTTATCTTTAATATTTTTTCAGTTGTATGAACAGGAATACGAATCATCCTTGCTGTATTTCCTATTGCACGAGTTATTGCTTGACGAATCCACCATGTAGCATATGTCGAAAATTTATACCCTTTATCAACATCAAATTTATCAATAGCGTACATAAGTCCTAAATTTCCTTCCTGAATTATATCTAAAAAAAAAGCCCATTATATGCATATCTCTTTGCAATATTAATAACCAAACGAAGATTAGCATTCATAATCTCATTTCGTAATTCAAGATCTTTTGTCTTTTTATATTTTCTAAAAATTTCTATTTCTTTTTCTGGAGTAAAAAGATCATATTTTCCCATTTCTTTCAAATAAAGAGTTGTAGAATCAGAAATAATATTATTATTAAAATTATATGCATCCTTATCTTCTATCTCTATTTCTATATCTTCATCTTTATAGTCAAAGCAATCTTCTTTTAATGAATTTTCATTATCATAAATAAAATAATCATTATCAACTAAATAACTATTAACAAACCCTCTAAGCTCATCACTTTTGATTTTTAATAAATCAGCTTTATTAATTACTTTTTTCATTATCAGTAGATATAAACTCATTAAGCCTATCACGGATAAAATCACTTTTCTTTACTAATTGATTAAAAATATCACTCGTCATACTATTTATTTCATCATCTTTTAAAAATGAAGTGAATAGTTTTTCTATTTTTAAAGCAACTGATTCTTCCACATTAATCCCCCTAAAACATAAAACTTCCAATATAATAGCAAAAATATATTATTTTGTCAAAAAAAAAGAATACAAGAATTAAACTTCCTGTATTACTATTAAAATCATTGGTTTACATTCAGTTTCATGATATAAATACTTGCCTAATTTATCACGAACACCTGATTTAATTTTATTAAAATCGACATAATTTGGTTTTATATTTTCTTTTATAACTTCAAGTGCTATTTTACTTGCTTCCTTTATAATATCAACATTATCACGAACATATATAAAACCTCTTGTTAAAATTTCAGGCCCTGCAAGAATTTGTTTAGATGATTTATCTAAAGTAGCACTAATAAGTACAACTCCATTTTCGCTTAAAAGTTCCCTATCTTTTAATACAAGTTCCCCAATATCTCCAGCAGTTTTACCATCAACAAGAATTTCATCTATCTTAACTTTTTCATTTGTTGATACTAACTTACCACCTTCAAATGATGCAACATCACCATTAAGCATCAAAATAATATTATCATCATTAAGACCCATTTTTTTAGCAGTCTCAGCATTTGCCACCTGATGTCTATATTCACCAATTACAGGGATATAATATTTAGGATTCATTAAATTTATCATCATCATTAAATCCTCACTAGATGCATGATGACCTAAATATTTTTAGTTGGCAAAATAACTAATTCAGAACCAATTTTAGCAATTTCATCAAATACTTTGGTTGCACTTCGCTCCATTCCATCATATACAGGAGAAGCAAAAACAACGGTATCTGTATCACTTATCTTTACAAATTTATCATACCCTTTAATTATTCTTGAAATATTAGAAAAAGGTTTTTCTCTCTCATCAGTAATTAAAACAACAACATTTTTATCATTAATATGACGTACCCCAACTATTTTCTTTTTATCAAAATCTACATATCCCTTTTCAATAGCTTGCATGATCATAGATTCAAGCCTTTTTCCCATAATTACAACTTTTCTATCAGTATGCATAATTTCAGTGAATAACTCTTGAATACGATAAAGTTGAGCTTGAAAAAAATATTGAATAATATTCTACCATCAAATTTATCCAATGTTTCTCTTACGATGGAAGCAATACGATTATTAGGAGAAGTATATCCTCTCTTATCAGCATACAAAGACTCACTAAGTAAACACAAAACACCTTGTTTTCCGATATACGCTAACTTACCAATATCAGTTTTATAAGCTCCTGACATAGTTTGATCGAACACAAAGTTTCCTGTATAAAAAAATAACACCATCACTTGTATTTATCGCATAACCAACAGCACCTGGTACAGAATGTGTAAGCGATACTGGAAAAATACTAACAGCCCCAAAATTAATTTTTTTTGAGGTGTAATAACATGTAAATGGTCTATATTTAACTTCTCTTCCAATAGCTCATTTTTAATAATATCAATTGTAAAATCCGTTCCATATATATCAATATCAGGGATATCCTTTACAATATCTGGAATAGCCCCCATTTGACTATCATGTCCATGCGATACAAAAATACCACGAACACGACTTTTATTTTCTTTAATATAATCATAATTAGGAATGATATAATCTACTCCTAACATTTTATCATCTGCGTACTTTAGCCCAGCATCTAAAACAAAAATAGATTTATCAACTTCAACAACATACATGTTTTTTTCCATTTTCATTTAGGCCACCTAAACTAAATATTTTTATTTTACTCATATAAACTCCTTTCCAAATAGATGAAATCACCTATACATTATAGCAGAAAAATTAAGTGCCGTCAAAACAAATTAAATAATACATAAAACTTAATAAAAAAAAAATTATCAAGTGATAATTCTTAATTTAATACCTTTTTGAATTAAATCCATTGCAATAGTAGCTAAAACTGACATAGAAGCAACACTTACAAATAATTTATTTGAATCTATTTCAGCAGATTCTTTTACAGCACCATATAAAACAAGTGTACTCATAATTGTTGCAAATGAACTAATATATACTCTTAAGTTTGCAATAAATTCACCGTCTATAAATACCAAAACTGAATTTACTAAATTAGCCATAACAATAACTGTTAAACTAACTGCAACAACATTAATCATTTCCTTTATTGATGTCTTTCCTTTAAATAATTTAGAAACAATTAAGTAACCAATTATAATAACTAATGCACTTAAAACTAAATTCATAGCGAAAGAAGTCATAAATTCTTTCAAATATTCTGGTTTAGCACTAACACTTCCACCTGATAAAGCACTATTCAAAATATCAGCAAAATCACTAGATGTAAATGAGTCAAGTGATTTACTTGATGAATATACATTCTTTAAAGTTGCAATTTTATATATACCAGTTGATAATGCTGATATAACAACCATTATAATTCCAGCAATAAATTTATTTTCTGATACAAATTCTTTAATTGCATCAAATGGTTTTGTAAGTATTTTTTAAATACATTTACACATTCCATTAAATTTGCTTTAATATCAACACTCCCACTTACTATTTCTTTTTCACTACTTGTGCAAGATGGACAAGCTCCATCTACAAGTTCTTTACCACATTTTGTACAAAACTTTGCCATTTTAAAATCCTCCTCTTAGAAATATTTTGAAAAATATGTATTCAAACTAGATGTATCAACTAATTTATAACTACCATCTACGTAGTCATATGTTAAATATGCATAATCATAATCACTCTTATTATTTGTCTTAGATTCTTCTCCAGAATTATATGTTACGGAATAATCATAATTAGCTTTAACATATAATTCTAAGTGACCATCAGAATCAATATTCAAGCTTTTTTTAAAGTAATATCTTTAAATGTAATGCTCGTAAGCGTATAATCATTACCTATATTAGAAAGTAACGCTTCATAATCACTCTTTAAATCAGATAAATCTGCATTCTTATATTCAAATGTCTTTTTAATATCGTCAAATGATTTTTTTATCTTTAACACCATCATATATTGCTTGCAAACTTGTTTTAACTGCATCACTTAAAGTGTTTTTTGTTTCATCAGATAAATCATTCAAAGATAAACTACTTATATAAGAAGAATAACTACTTACTTTTACTGTATCTTCTAACTTTATACCAATAGGTAATTCTACTTCAAATTTATAGCTTGAATTAAACATTGCTGGTATAACATAAACATCCATTGAATCTGTAGATTTCTTTTTATCTAAATATTTACTATCTAAAGTTTTTCCTTCTACTTTAACTTTTGAATTCTTTAGAACTTTAATATTGTAATCTTTTACTACAGATGTAGATTTATTGTTAATTTTCCAATTATCAAATAAAAGCCATTTGTTCTTCTTTTTTCCTTCACAAGCTTAATGTCCATAGTTTCAGTATCACTTTTATCTTTTAATAAATATTTAACTGTAACTGTTGCACTCATCTTATCTGAAGATATAGTCTCTTTTTATCAACTGTATAATTAACAACCTCAGTCTTATCTTTTGATTCAAGCTCATTATTTAAAACTTTCTTAAACATATCTTTGGTTGTAAAATCACCTGTGCTAACATCCATGTAACTATATATTTTATCAGCATCATAACTAGTTACAGCCTTAAAAGTAATTTATAGCAACCTTACTTGGGCTAGTTAAACTACTCAAAATAGAATAACAAACAACTAAAATAACTAAAATAATAGTTGCACAACCTATTGTAATTTTACTTTTCTTACTCAATGGTTTCCTTTCTTTTTTTTACAATATTTTGACTAGTTGTGTTTTCTAACTTAGAACCACAATTTTCACAATATTGTGCATCTTCTAGATTTTTGTTCCACATTCAGGACAAAACATACATAATCACTCCTTCACATTTTAAAAATATCACAATTATAGCTATAAGTAAATACTTAAAAACCACTTCTTTTAAATAGTTTCTCTAAATCATAATTAGAATAAAAAATTGTTGTTGGTCTTCCATGTGGACAGTGAAAAGGATTCTTACACTTTCCTAAATCTGATATAAGCTTTTCAACCTCAGCCATCGTTATAAAATCATTAGCTTTAATAGCTTTTTTACATGAAAGAAGTGTAGCAACAGATTCATTAAATTTTTCTACTGAGAAATTCTTTTCCATTTTAATTACAATTTCTAAAATAGAACGGATAGCTTCTTCTATATTATCATGATTAAGCCAAACAGGATGAGCTTTTATAATAATTGAGTTAACACCAAATTCCTCTATTTCAAATCCAATATTTCTTAAAACATCAAAATTTTCTTTTAAAACAATAAATTCACTAGCATTAAATTCTTCTGTAAAAGGAAATAACATTGCTGTTTTTTCCTTAGTAGGATGCCCCATCTCTTCTTTAAATAACTCATAGTTACATCTTTCTTTAGCAGCATGTTGATCAATTAAATACATCCCTTTATCACTTTGACACACAATATACGTTCCATGAACAACACCAACTGGATACATTTCTGGAAATCTCTCTTTTTTTTAGGTTCAATTTTTTCTTTGCTATCTTCAGTTTTATAAAAATCATCAGTTTTAAATAATTCTGAATTAGAAGAATCACTATCACTAATTAAAACATATTCATCACTATCATCATTTATCATATCAAATGATATTTTTGTTCAACATATACAGGCTTTTTTTCAATATCAACATTTCTTTCTGTATCTGGAGTAACAGTTATTCTAGTATTTTCATCAGATTCAACCGCATCCGGAATAAACGTTCCTTTTTCAAGTTCATGACGAATTAAATTATAAATAAGTGTTTTAAGTTCTTCAATTTTGAAAACTTAACATCCATTTTAGTTGGATGAATATTAACATCTACTAAACTAGGATCAAGTTCAATATTTATAACAACAATAGGATAACGAGTATCTGGTTTATAAGAATGATAAGCATCATTAATTATTTTATTAATTTCACTATTTCTAACTACCCTTCCATTTACAAGAGTAACCATATGATTCCTATTTGAACGATGAACCTCTGGAAGTGAAATATATCCTGATACATCATAATCTCTGTCACTTCCTGAAATTGGAATCATTTTTCTTACAGTTGAAATACCATAAATATCTTTAATTGTTTTTAATAACTGACCACTTCCATCCGTTTTAACTAAAACATTATCATTATTTTCTAATGTAAATTTAATTTCAGGATGAGATAAAAGCAATTTTATTTATATATTCAACTGTTGATGCAAGTTCTGTATATAAACTCTTCATGTGTTTTAATCTGGCTGGAGTATTATAAAATAAGTCAGAAACTGTAATAGAGGTTCCCTTTCTTAAATCTGCAGAAGTAACTGACTCAATTTTACCACCCCTTAAATTAGCTTCTGTTCCAACAATTCCATCAGAAGTCTTTAAGTTAATATTACTAACACTAGCAATAGATGCAAGCGCTTCACCACGGAACCCAAGTGTCTCTATTCTAAACAAATCAGCTTCATTCTTAAGTTTACTTGTAGCATGTCTTCCAAATGCTAAAACTGCATCTTCCCTATCCATCCCTATTCCATTGTCAATAACACATATTTTTTTTTGTTCCAGCTTCCTCTAGGATAACTCTAATCTCAGTAGATTTTGCATCAATACTATTTTCAACTAATTCTTTTACAACACTGGCACATCTTTCAACTACTTCTCCTGCTGCAATCTTATTTGCTAAAAGTTCATCCATTACATGTATTCTAGACATAACATCACCATATACATTATATCAAAACAAAAGAAAAAAAACTACTATTGTAGTTTTAATACTTTTTAATATCACTTTCATCATTAACTCGATATGTAGCATCCAATGACGCACTATTTCCACTAGGCCCAACATAACAACTATCCATATAAGCTCTAATAGCCATAGAAATTTCATATTCTTCATTCGTACCACATACCAAATATTCTTCAGGATTAGACATGTTCAAATCATACATAATAGGTCCCAAAGATGGATCGTTCTTATCCAAAGAATAAAACCCTTAAAATAATCATTTATACCAATTATATTAGACTCACGAATTAATTTGTTCTTGTCAGTCCCACCTATTAAATATAATGGATAATTCTTATATAGCGACTCTAATAATTCACGCTTTTATGTTCATCATACGCTCTTACACTTTTTAAACTTTTATTTTGTTCATTCATCTGTTTTAAAAATAAATCAACATGTAATAATAACACTTTATATTTATCTACCATTTTATCACCCCATCTTAATTATATGAAAAATTATAACAATTAAACAATTTCTCCATCCATACTCCAAGTTTTTACACTTGTTATTTTTACATTAACAATTTTTCCAATATTAGAAAAATCTCCCTTAACGTTCACTAATTTCATTGTATCAGTATATCCAGCCATCATAGATGAATCTTTTTCACTTTTACCTTCGATTAACACAGGAACAACCTTATTTAAATAAGCATCATTAGCTTTTTAGAATAAAAATTGATTTTTTCATTTAATCTATGTAAACGTTCTTCCTTAACTGATAATGGTGTATCATCATCCATACGTGCTGCTGGCGTACCTTCTCTTTTAGAAAAAATAAATGTAAATGCCGAATCATATGCACATTTATCTACAACATCAAGTGTGTCAAGAAAGTCTTCCTCACTTTCCCCGGAAATCCAACAATTATATCAGTTGTAATTGATGAGTAAGGAAGTGCTTTTTTTAGTTTTGAAAAAAAGTTCAATATACTCTTCTTTAGTATATCGTCTTCCCATAAGTTTTAATATTTTATTAGAACCACTTTGTAGGGGAAGATGAATATACGGCATAATATTAGTATATTTAGCAATCACTGAAATCATCTCATCCGTAAAATCCCATGGATGACTGGTTACAAAACGAACTCTCTCAATTCCTGTTAGAGCAACATCTTCAAGCAAGTTTTCCATGCGATAATCTATATCTAAATCTTTCCCGTAAGCATTAACATTCTGGCCTAAAAGTGTAACTTCCTTATATCCATCATTTATAAGTCCTTTAACTTCAGATAAAATATATTCAGGTTGTCTACTTCTTTGTTTACCTCTTGTATATGGAACTATGCAATAAGTACAAAATTTATCACAACCATACATTATATTAATCCACGCTTTATACTTACTATCCCTTTTAACGGGAATATTTTCAATGACATCTCCTTCAATACTAAGAACATCAACTTCGATACCTTTTTTCTCTATTGCACGAGATAAAATATTAGGAAGATCATAAATGTTATGAGTACCAAAGACAATATCAAGCCAATTATATTTTTCAAAGAATTTCATTAACAACAACTTCTTCTTGTGCCATGCAACCACAAATTCCTGCTATTATATCAGGCTTTTCTTCTTTTAAATGCTTAATTCTTCCAATCATACCAAATACTTTGTTACGTGCATTTTCACGAATAGCACAAGTATTTAATAAAATTAGATCAGCATTCTCCATAGTATCAGTTTCCGTAAAAGACATATCTTCTAAAATAGCTTTTATATTTTCACCATCATGCTCATTCATTTGGCATCCATAAGTTCTAACAAAATACTTTTTACCACGACCTAAATCTTTTAAGTTTTGACTAATTATATAATCACTTGTTTTTTGTTAAAACTTCATGACCACTTCTTTTCTTTGCTTCTAACAAATTAGGTAATTTCATGTATACCACATCCCAACTACAAGATGATACCATAAAAAAAAGGAATAAATCAATCATTCCTATCCCTTAACATAATAATTAATCGAAGTAAATTTAAAATAGATGATACAAGGCTTGCCACATAAGTCATTGCCGCAGCAAAAAGCATATTTTTAACTGCATCTAATTCACTATTTGAAGCTAAAGCTAATTCATCAATTTGAGCCTTAGCTCTTCTTGATGCATCAAATTCAACAGGAAGCGTTACAAGTTGAAATAAAATTGTTGCAAGAAGCATAAAAATACCTACCTTAAGATATCCTGTAACACCAATAAAAAAAGACCAAACAATGTCACAAAATATCCTGCATAACTAACAAAATTAACAATAGGAACTAAACTACTTCTAATTCTCATAAATGTATAATTTTCTTTTATCTTGAATAGCGTGACCACACTCATGAGCAGCTACAGCCATAGCAGCAATGCTGTTACCATGAAAAATAGAAGATGAAAGTCGGACTACTTTTCTTGTTGGATCATAGTGATCCGTAAGTTCACCACTAACTTCAACAACATGAATATCATTAAGACCATTCTTATCCAAAATAATTCTAGCAACTTCACTTCCACTAATATTTTTATTATTAGAAACCTTCTTATATTTATTATAAGAGCTACTTATAAAAGATTGAGCTGCAAGAACAATAACAAAACCAATAACAGAAAGCATAATTGTAATTATATTTTCTAATCCATAATAATACATAAAAACACCTACCTTAATTCATACTTTGTTCCTTCTCTTGTATCCATAAGAACAATACCTTTATCTAAAAGTTCATTTCTAATTGCATCAGCAAGGCAAAAATCTTTATTTTTCTTAGCTTCATTTCTCTTAGCAATCATCTCTTCAATATAACAATCAAGTTCATTAGAAACTACAGAATTATTTGTTATAAGATTTAAAGATAGAACTTTATCAAAATCTTTAACCAAATATAGTTTTGTACTACCATTTATATTTTTATCCTTTAATACATCATATAATACTGTTAAACTTGATGCTGTATTCATATCATTAGTAATACATTCAATAAATTTTTCTTTATAAGCTGCTACTGCATCCATTGAAACAGAACCATCTTCACTAATATTTTGAATACGTCTTATAAGTTTATCATAAACACTCTGTACTTGATTTAAAACATCATAACTAAATAATAAAGTTTTACGATAATGAGACTGAAGGCAAAATAAACGATATGCAAGAGGATTATATCCTTTTTCTTTTAAAAGTGATACCGTTAAAAACTCTCCTTTAGATTTACTCATTTTTCCCGTTTCATCATTTAAGTGTTCACTATGAACCCAGAAATTACACCATTTGTGTCCTATATAAGATTCACTTTGAGCAATTTCATTTGTGTGATGAGGGAAAATATTATCAACCCCACCACAGTGGATATCAAGAAATTCACCTAAATATTTAAGGCTTATTCCAGAACATTCTATGTGCCATCCTGGATAACCAAGTCCAAAAGGAGAATCCCATTTTAATTCTTGTGAATCAAATTTTGATTTTGTAAACCATAAAACAAAATCATTCTGATTTCTTTTGTTTATATCAGCTTCAACACCTTCTCTTACACCAACAACCATCTCATCTTCCTTGTGATTTGTTAATACATAATAATCATCTAACTTAGATGTGTCAAAATAAACATTGCCTCCAGATATATATGCAAACTCTTTATCTAAAAGACCTTCAATTATTTTTATATATTCATCAATACAAGTAGTTGCAGGAATAAGTTTTTTAGGTATTTTAATATTAAGCTCATTACAATCAGCTAAAAAGGCATCAGTATAAAATTTAGCAATATCCATAACCGATTTATGCTCCCTTTTAGCACCTTTTAACATCTTATCTTCACCAGCATCAGAATCACTACTTAAATGCCCAACATCAGTAATATTCATAACTCTATCGACATCATACCCATTATACTCTAATGTTTTTTCTAAAATATCCTCTGTAATATATGTTCTTAAATTACCAATATGAGCATAATGATATACCGTAGGTCCACATGTATACATTTTAACATGTCCCTCTTTATTTGGTATAAAGTCACAAACTGAATGTGTAAGTGTATTATAAATTTTCATAAAATCACCTCTCTATTTTACATGGCTATTAGTTAAAGTCTCAGAAAAAAAATTCCCCATTTAAATTACATCTAATATATTCCTGTGCATTATATATTTTAGTATATTCATTCCTACTTCCTTTTCTAAAAGCATTAAAATATAAATAACCAACTAAAAACGTATTCATAACATCAATATTTTGTTTGAAAAATTTATCTAACAAAAAAGGCACGTTAGTATTAACATAATTATAACTTGTCATATCATAAAAAACAATTTTATCATTTACTAAAGCATAATTATAAAATAAATCATTAATAACAAAACCATTTTGGCTAAGAACAGTAATATCATCCTTTATATCACAAAGAGAATCATATATAACACCATTACTAGTCATACACTCTTCAAGATATTTTTCTGTATAGCCAACCATTTTATTACCAGATACTATAATATCAATTGGTTTATTAAAACACTTTAACGGAAGAGACGCTAACTTTAAAATAGCATCCTCGCTTAATGATACAAACGGTGAAGTTTTGTCTTCCTTAAAAATTTTAATTACTAAGTCATTATATCTATATGCATTAACCTCTTTACCAGAGCCAAGAAAATAATCATCACATAAATATTTTTCAATAGTACTTTTATCTAACTTATTACCATACATATTCATCACACATTCATTCTATCATATTTTAGTAAAAAGATAAAATAATTTAAAAAAATCAGAATATAATATACTATACAAATAAATTTATTTGTAAACTTTATAAATTTTTTAAAATTTTTATTGCACTATCAAAAAAAATATGCTATTATGTAATAGCAGTGGTTGCGGACCCATAGCTCAGTTGGTTAGAGCATCCGGCTCATAACCGGGCGGTCGCAGGTTCGAGTCCTTCTGGGTCCACCATTTAAAATTTGCGAGTGTGGCGAAATTGGCAGACGCGCTAGACTTAGGATCTAGTGCCTTACGGCGTGGGGGTTCAAGTCCCTTCACTCGCACCAGAATGATTGATACTCGAATTTTTCGAGATAATATAAAAAACTACTCTCAAATTAAATTGGAAGTAGTTTTATTTTACCATTTACAACATTATGTGGAGTTTATAATATTATCTTGAGTTGTTTAAAAGAGCCTTTATTTTATCGAGGTTCTTTTTAGTTTTACTCCACATAATGTTACTTATCTGTACATCCAGATAAGAAACACACTACGCTACTGGCAGAGCCAATAACGTTGTGCAAAGGTGCTAAGCCCCTTTTGAAACCACATAAAAGCATAATTTTAGCAAGGCATAAAGCCAAACAAAGTTATGTTTTTAATTTGCCAATTCTAAAGAATAATATTTACCCTTAAACAATGCCGATTTTTTCAGTTGCATAGTATTCCTTTTTAGTTCCAAATTGATACCTACCATTATCAGTATATTCACCATTTTGATATGAATAATAACCATTTTCATCACAAGTTACATCCTCAGAATTTATCAGATTAACATCATTGTTGATAGTTACATCATAATAAATTGTTACTAGATGATCATATTCATTATCTTTTAAATGTTGTTTGTTGTTATATTCAATTGCAACCATTTTTGAATCTTTATCTTTGTAAATATAATACTTGCTTTTTGAACACCATTCCAAACTCCAAACACTATATGTTTGAGTATCTATTTGTTTCATACTATCGGATATTATTTTTTCGTTTTTTAAAGCAGTGAAAATTTTTGTTCTATCATCTTGATTACTTTCACACCCACATAGACATAATGTACATATTATCAAACTAAAAAAACATAACAATTTTCTCATAAATATTTCCTTTCTACCAAGTTACGTTTGAATCATTATCTGGTAAATAGGCTTCGTTGGGGTTGTCTGAATTATATTTAACATTAACATTATTACCAACTGTAGCACTCATACCAGTATTTATTTCAATTAAACTTTTAGTTTTATACCCTATTGGAATAAAACCTAATTTTATTTTTTGAGGTTTCATAACTAAGTTTTCACTAATTTTATAGATTTTTCCACTGACTTCAAATTCAACTATAATTTTACTTAGAAAATCCATGCTTTGTATTTTTATTTCTTTAATTATACCTATACATGTTTCAGTACAATTATTTTTTTGCATAATCAACTACCTACCTTTCTATAATCATTATATCATAAAAATATACTTTTTAATTTATTAGCACATAAGATACAGGATAAATTCATAAAATCGTAAAAAAAACTATATTGATAATAATTTAACGATTTCTTTTTCAAAATCTAAACTAATTAAAAATCGAATTGAGTTCATACTTAATTTGGTTTTTTCCTGGTGTTAGTATAGATATATAGACACGAAATTTGGAAAGGCGTGGTATAATAGTAAATTAAAAAAAGGAGGAAGTGTCTATGACAAAACAATATACCAAAAGAGATGAAGATTTTAAAAAAATGATCGTAAATCTCTGTGAAACTAGTTCTGGTAAAACTATGAGTGATATAGCAAGAAAATATGGCGTAAGTAGAACCAATATAACAAATTGGGAAAAAATATATGGAACTATAACTACTTCAACAGGTGAAGTAACTAATAATGATGAAATTCTTAAATTACAAAAGAAAAATCTAAAGCTTGAACAAGAGGTGGAAATATTAAAAAAAGCAGTCGCCATATTCTCAAAAAAAATAGAAGATAAGATAAAATTCATTGATGATTATAAACATTTATACGATATTAGAGCTCTATGTAAATGTTTAAATGTTCACCATTCAGTATATTACTATCATTGTAATCACAAAGAAAATAGTTATCAATTAGCTAATCAAAAATTAGATATTGAAATAGAAAGGATATACAAAGAATCAAAGAAAAGATATGGTTCGCCGAAGATAACTAAAGTGCTTGAATCTGAAGGAATAAAAAAAATGTCAAAAAAGAGTTGCAAGAAGAATGAAAATTCTAAAATTTAGAAGTATAACAACTAAAAAAGTATAATCATTCAGGAAGTGACAAAAATGATAATTCAAAAGAATATCCAAACCTTTTAGAAAAAACTTTTTTGCTGAAAAACCTAGTCAAAAATGGGTCGGAGATATTACTTATATCTATACTAAGGAAAAAAGAATGGACTTATTTAGCAATAGTAATGGACTTATTTGATCTAAAAGTAGTTGGTTGGAGTTATGGACTTAATATGACAGAGAACCTTGTAATTGATGCATTTAATAATGCATTAATAAATAGAGGATTAAACGATGATGGAATATTTCATTCAGATCGAGGAAGTCAATATACATCCAATAATTTTGAACAATTATTAACTGACTTAAATCTAAAACATTCATATAGTAAAAAAAGGATATCCTTATGATAATGCAAGTATGGAGAGCTTCAATGCCATATTAAAAAAAGAAGAAGTAAATGTTAATAATTATGAAACATTTGAAGAAGCAAAATTAGCAATATTTGAGTTTATAGAAAGTTGGTATAATAACAAAGGAATTCATAGTACAATAGGATATATTACACCAAATGAAAAATATAATAATTATATAGCTAATTTAGCACTAACATAGTATTTAATTTTATGCCGAGAAAGCTTTTTGATAAGTAAAGAAATATTTTTTACCTTAATGGAGTTTAATGATTATTATTTTCATTTTTTGAAAATAATAATCACTTAAACGACTATAAAATCAATAAAAAAATATTTCTGCTTGTCAAAAGGAAATTGGAATAAATTTAAATACGGTATAGAAACAACTATCCAAAAAATGTGTCTAAAAAACTTGACATAGGTCCAGATATTATATATCAAGTTTATATTGTGACATAGAATTATTTTCAAATGCTATAAGAAATCATTGGTCAGTAGAAAACAAATTGCACTGGCATTTAGATTTTACATTTAAACAAGATAGTAATACAACTGTAAACAAAAATGCATTAATGAATCTTGAAATTATAAACAAATTTTGCTTAGCAATTTTAAATAAAGTAAAACCTTTTTACAATAATAAAAGTTTAAGAAGAATCAGAAAAATAATTTCATATAATTTTGAAGAATCATTAGTAGATATCATGTGTTATTTAGCACTAAGTTAATAAAGTAAATTTGCACTAAAAAAATAGCAGATTTACCTTATAAAATATAAGCTAAAATGCCATTTTGATTTTATTTCATGTCTTTAACCTGGTTCTATATTACAAATAAATTCCACTTTAAAATAAGTGGAACTTTTAATTAGTATTTTTTCTTTATTATCTCCAAAATTTACTCCATAAAAACCAAAATAATTTTTGTCTGCATTTGTTGCCCCATTAATTTTCAAACTAACTACATTAGCATCAGATACTTTAATATTAGTTATTGTGTTATCGGCATAGGCAAAAATATCTACACCATTTTGTGTTAGTGTTGCACCTTTATATCCTAATGTAATATTTTCTTTTTTGAAATACCAATACTTTCATAATATTTAATTGTTTCTTCATCAATATACCCTACTAATTCATTTAATATAATTTGATCATTAGAAGTTTTAGGATTCCAACCATTATTTAAGAAATTAGAAATCTTATATGGATATCTATATTGAATTCCGTTTATAGTAAATTCTAGATTAGTCCAATTTATTTCTGAAATATTTTCATCAATACTTTGATTTGAAATATTATTAAAATTTTTTGAACTATTTTTTGTTATTAGTATGATTAATATTGTAGCAATAAGTATAACTAATATCAGACATACTATAATTAATATTTTCTTATTACTTTTTATTATTTATCTCGCTTTCTATCATAGAATTTTTAACATTATATACTTTTTATTGGTTCTTTTTTCTTTTTTAACAAATACTAAATAAAATTTATCTCCTACCTTTGTATCGTAGAAATCTTTTTTATCAGCGTAAACTATCCCTTATAATTTTTAAATTTGAAAGAAATCATTTTGTTTGAATCGCTATATGAAAGTCTATTATTTAAAGAAACAACTTCATCTTCTTTTATTTTATAATTATTCTTCTTTATATTTTTTAACAATACCCAATCGATATTTGACACTATATATACCCATAATTAAGAAAAACAAAAATATTACTAAAATAATTATTAATGGAATTAATTGTGAAAAGAAATATAGGTTATTATCCCAAATAATAATATACCTATTGGAATTAAAATATCAGGTATTATGGATTTATTTTTACAAAAATCTTCAATAATTCTTTTCTTATTTATGGATTATCCTTTCATTATGTATTTCTTTTTTTTTTTAAAACAAATTTTTTTTAATTTTATATATTTTGCTACTTCATCAATAGTTTTTAATTTTTCCTTTTCACTCGGAGCTAAATTATATTCGTCAGCAGCAAATATATAAGGATAATTACTTTCTTTCAGAAATACTAGGTAAAATTTATCACCAATTTTATCATTTCCACCTTCTTTAAGGTCTTTAAATTTAACATAGTTATCATAAGTTTTAAAATAATCTTTAAAATAAAGGCGCCACCCCGAATTATCTATGTTGTCTCCATTATAACTATGATCTTGATAATAATACTTATCTTTTAACTCATCTAACACAATTACATATTTGCCATTTAATATTTTTAATGCAGTTTTTATTGTTTTCATAATTATAAATATAGGTATTAAACACATTGCAATCAAATATAATACCAAATATCATTGTTGATAGATTTTCAGCTGTATTTGTCGCTACATAAATAATAATTAAACCAAAAACTAAAAATACTAAATGAAATAAAATTAAACCTATATCACTACTAATACCTGAATCAACCATTATTGTTCGTTTATCTAATATATCTCTTTTTACTTTTCTTTTTTTTCTTTTTTGTTAACGTATAAATCATTGGAATAATAAAACACAAAACTACAATTATAAGACATATTATATGAAATTTTTCAATGAAATTTATTATTACTTTTTCCATTTTTTATACCCCCTCAATTCATCTTCCATTAGAAAATCTTTTTTTTATAAACTACTATATTAATATAATCGCCTACTTTTAAACTTTTCGTATAATCAGTAATAGCAACCTGTCTTTTTAATATTTCATTGTTTAATTCTACTTCTAAATTAAACCAATGTCTCATAATTCCTGGATCATCACAATCGGCGGACATAGTAATTTCTTTTCTATTTTAACAATCTTCGCTTTTATTTTTATTCCATTTTTTATAATTCTTTTTTGCATATATTATTGACTCTAAAATTATTATTGAAATTATAATTATCCCTATAACTACTAAAATGATTTGTCTATCCATATTTACCTCCAATTTCTTTAATTCAATTATATTTTTTATTTTACAATATCTTCATTAAATGGAATTTACTTTTTAAACTGAGTTAAAATATCTATGTTTGAGAAGAAAAAAAAATTAAATAAAATTATTTTGTGCATATTTTATCTAATTTCAACCAATTTAATTTATTTACTCTTTTTTTACTGTAAAAATTATTATTTCATCTTTAATTTTTTAATATAATTAACAAGATTATAATAGTGATAATTATTAATATCAACCAACTTATACCAATTATTTTTAAGATCTTTTGTCCACCTTTTTTAATATTCTCTTTAGTTTCTTCAATATTTTTATTTATATCATCTAAATAATCTTGACAATCAAAATTGGCAATTAGCCAATTTTTATCATAAAATTTATTAACTCTAGAATAAGATTTTTTTATACTCTATTACTTGACTTTGAATTTTTAAATAGCTAGAATTATATTCTGTCCTATCAAGATATAACGCAAAAAATGATATTACATCAGCTATAAAACTATAATTATCTTTTTAAATATATTCTATAAGTATCTTTTTCCATCTATAACAACATTAGATTTTAATAATTCAGCAATTTGCTTATCATCATCATAAATCATTACGTGTCTAAGATAACCATCTTCCACCGAATAACATTTATAAAATTTCTCTTTAACCTTTAAAACATGATATCCTAGCCATATTTCCTTCATTTCTCCATAAACACTAAATAGTTCCTTTCCATCAATATCTATAATCTTTAATTGATAAAATTTTTTGGAAATCAGAAAATAAATACTTTAATGGAATAAATTCTTCAAGTTTATTATCTATATATTTATAATTTGTCTTATATTTTATATTACCATTTAAATCAGTTACTACAATTTTTCTTAATTTTTCCAAGTCAAAAGTTCCATTTAAAGAAATAAATGGTAAATTAGCAATATATTTTTTTTTCACCATTATAAATAATTTCAAATTGATTTTTCTTTTTTGCTAACAGTTTGATTTACATCTATTATCATATTTTAATTATCACCTTTCTTTGTTAATGATTCATCTAAAGTATAATATTTTGTAAGATAAAATCTAAATATTATTATACCTTCTACAATTATTTTATCATAGATTATTTTAATTTTGTTTATTTTATATAAAATTTTACAAATTTGTTAATCAAAAATATAAAATTAGTGATACACTTATATTAGAAATTAATCTTTTGAATAATTTCCAAATGTGTATAACTCACGCACCAAACTGATATAAAACTCGAACTATAAAAGTTTGAGTTTTTTATTACCCAAATATTTTGAATAAGTTCCTCTACTACTTTTACTTTTTTGAAGATTCATCAATACTTACTCAAACTAAAAAAATAAATAACACTTTAATTTTAATAATAAAATTTAAGAAAGGTAAAATAAACTATGAATAAATTAAATAAAAACGAAAAAAGCATATAAACTTAAGATGAAAAAGAAATTATAAAGAGTTAAAACATATATCTGATAAAGAAGCAAAAAGTTCTATTGAATTTATAAATACAGGTTCTACTACTTACGATGCTTTTCTTTGGCAACAAAAATTAGTAAACCAAATGAAAATATATATAACATATTTAGGATATATAGACTCATTGATAGTTAATATATCTAACTTATTAAAATTTTATAGAGTCATTGATGAAGCAACTAACAAAAATGAATTAAATCAAAGATATACTGAAATAGTAACAAAAAAAGAAAAGCCGTATTAAAATTAATAGAAGACAATACTTCATTAAATCTTCATCTTGCATTTACTAAAGATGTATTAAATGAAATTCCATCTTTTTCAAAATTCAAGTTAGTATCGACGATTTAAAAATTAATCATTATCAGTTAAAATTACAAATTGAATTTATTAATGCTTATAATAGCGGTTTTTCGCAAAATGAAAACGTTAGAGAAGAATATATGGAACAGATATTTAATCAATATCATAGCTTTTTAACAGAGTATTGTAAAGAAAACGAAGCTAAAATCGCTAGAGTAAAATTATTAAAGAAATAAAAAGTCAGTAATATTATTTACTGACTTTTTTTTTTGTTTTCAAAATAAATTTTTTATATAAATAATTATTATTTAAAGAAATTAAACTATATAGTAGTTTTATTTTTTTTTTATAAATTTAAATTATTTATAAAATATGTCAATATGACAATTTATTCATTTTATCTAGCAAAGAACATGGTACAATATAACTAGTGGTGATTTTATGAAAAAGAATTTAAAAATATATGGTATTTGTGTATTTATATCAACTATTTTTTTTACTTATATGCAGCAAAAACTCTCCTCTTTATATAATGAACGATTGGGTTGACGCTAATGCATTTTTTACAGTTGGAAAAAGTATGATGAGAGGACTCCTTCCATACCGTGACTTATTTGAACAAAAAGGTCCCCTACTTTATTTAATTTATGGAATTGGTTCACTTATAAGTTATAACAGTTTTACTGGAGTATTTATATTAGAGGTAATATCATTTTCTATATTTTTATACTATATAGAGAAAATTGCAGCACTTTTCATGGAGACAAAAAAAAGTATCCTCACTCTTCCAATTATTACTTTTGGAATTGTTACTTTAAAATCTTTCTCTCATGGCGGAAGTGCCGAAGAGTTTACTCTTCCACTTCTAGCAATATCTGGATATTATTTAATTAAATATCTTAAAAGTGATAGTTCTAAAATGGATAGCAAAGAACTATTTATAAATGGATTTATGGCTGGTATGGTTCTCTTAATAAAATATACATTACTTGGATTTCACTTTGGATTTATGGTTATAATTTTTCTATATCAATTAAAAGACAAAAAATATAAAGATGCTTTCATATCATGCCTTATCTTTTTTACTCGGTATGGCACTTCCTGTTCTTCCATGGCTTATTTACTTCAGTCTAAATAATGCTTTGTATGACTTCTTTTAATGTATATTTTATTATTAATATTAAATCCTATCCAGTTAAAGCAAGTATAGGTGCTAAGATAATTAAAACATTTACTTTATTATTTAAAAATATATTTAAAAATTATATTTTATTTCTTGGAATAGTGGTAGGATTTATAGCTCTTTTCATGAAAGAGAATATCTTTGCAAAAAAAAATATAGTAAACTAGCATTACTTTTATGTTTACTTACAACTGGTATATTTATCTATATTGGAGGTACAAACTTTCACTACTACTCTCTTCCTCTATCTATATTTATTATAATTGGTATTTCACTACTGTTAAAAATATATCCTTTTAAAATTAAATGGTATACATATTTTTTGTATTATCAATTTTAATTCCACTAACTTTTAAATTATCATCAAATACACTCATGTTAAAGAAAAAAATAGTGACTATGCTCAAATAATATTCTCTGATATTATAAAACAAAACAATGACAAATCACTTTTAAATTATGGCTTCTTAGATGGTGGATTTTATCTCGAAGCTGAAGTTATTCCTAAATACTATTATTTTATGAAAAATAATATTCCATATAAAAATTATCCAGAAATGATGGATGAACAAGATAGATACGTATATGAAGCTAAAGTAAACTTCATTATTGTTAAAAATACTATTTCAAAAAAAAAAGAATTGATAAAATTAGAAAAAATTATCATGAAATTAAAAGACACACTCAAACAAACAATTTAAATCAAACAACAACATATATTTTATATCAAAAAAATAAAAGCTAAAATTAGCTTTTTTTATTTTAAATTACACATTTTTTGATAACACTTATCAAAAGCAAATAAAAATTTATCTACATCTTCTTCACTAGTTAGATGTGATAAGCTTATACGAAGACTATGTTTAGCAATTTCACTATTCTTAGTAACTTCTAGTACAGCTAAAGAAACATCATTACCACCACTACATGCACTTTTAGTAGATATATAAACTTCATATTCTTCTAATGCATGTTGCATACTTTCTGGTTTTACACCTAGTACACTAAAATTAATAATATGAGGTATACATTTATCATTACTATTGACACGTACTTTATCATAACATCTTAATTTAGTAATGATTTTTTTATTTAACTTAGATACGTATTCATACTTCTGTTCTATGTTAGAATAAGCAAGTCTTAGTGCTTTAGAAGTTGATACAATTAAGGCTAAAGGTGGCGTTCCACTACGATACTTAGTAGTACTTTTACCACCATGAATAAGTGGTTCTATAACAATATTCTTTTTCTTAAATAAAATACCAATACCTTTAAGGCCATATATTTTATGTGCAGACATACTTGCAAAATCAACATCATTAAATGACATATTAATCTTTCCTATGCTTTGAGTCATATCAACGTGAAAGAAGCATTTTTTTATTCTGCTTAACGATTTTCCCTATTTCATTTATTGGTTGAAGGATTCCTGTTTCACTATTTACAGCTGCAACAGTAACAAGAATTGTAGAATCATCGATAAGTTTCTCTAGTTCACTAAGTATAACAATTCCATTACTATCAGTTGGCATCTTTATAATTTCAAATCCATATTTTTCTAAATATTCAAGTGGACCATATATTGAAGAATGTTCCAAATTTGTTGTAATAATTTTTTTACCACGATTACTATACATACTAGCAATACCTTTAATTACTGTATTATTTGCTTCGCTAGCGCCACTTGTATAAATAATATCATAATCATTACTTTTCAAAATATCCTTAATTTGATTTGTTGCTTGTTCTTCTAAAGTCCTTCCTTTTTTACACCAAGTAAATGAATAGAATTCGCATTACCAATAAAATCACATGTTACTTTATTAAAACTATCTAATACATCTTTATTAACAGGCGTTGTTGCCGAATAATCTAAATAAACCATTATATCACCTTACTCTTCATGAAACATTTTAAATACATGTAACATTCCATCTTCTTTTTTCTTTATAAATTGCTAGTACATTGCCTTTTTTTTTTTATTTTTAAAGACAACAAAATTAGAATCATATCTATTCTCTAAAATACGTCCATTCTTTATCATACTTTCCAAAATTTCATCTACAATAACTGTATATTCAAAATCGAGCATTTCTGCTATCGAATACATTTTATAATTACCACTAGTAATCTCACTTAATGTATTACACGCATCGATTGTAAAAGACCCTTGCCTTGTTCTTACAAGTGATGACATAACACCAACAGTACCAAGTTTAATTGCTATATCACGAATCAAACTACGAATATAAGTTCCTTTGCTAACTTCTGTTTTTATCTTAAATTTAGTAAGACCATTTTCATATGTAACTTCACTTATTCGATAAAGTGAAAAGATTGAAACCTCATGGCTTGGAAGCTTTACATCTATTCCTTCCCTAGCATATTCATATAATTTCTTACCATTGACTTTAACGGCTGAATACTTAGGAACCTCTTGCATATAACATCCAACCATTTGTTCTAAAGCCAAGTCAATTTCTAAAGCACTTAAATGGGTATCAATTTTATTTAAAACATGACCTGTAGTATCTAGTGTATCAGTATCAATACCAAGTGTAACTTCTGCAACATATTCTTTATCACTACACATTAATATTTCAACTAACTTAGTTGCTTCTCCAACGCATACAGCTAAAACACCTGTTGCCATTGGATCTAATGTTCCTGTATGACCGACACGTTTTATATGTAATGACTTTGAAATAACATTTACAACATCTCTGCTTGTATAATTTTCACACTTATTTACTAAAATAACCCCATTCATGAAATCACCTACACTATTGTATCATAAAATCTTGTTCTAATAAATAAAAAGTAAGAGATACTCTCTTACATTTCATCTTCGTCATATTCAAATTCAAAATCTAAAATACGGACTGTGTCTCCTTCTTTAGCACCTAAACTTTTTAATTCATCATCGATACCTAGTTTATGAAGTTTTCTAGAAAAACGTTTAAATGCATCATCCGTAGAGAATCTTGTCATACGTAATAATTTTTCAACTTCATCACCACGAATTACCCATACATCTTTATCTTTCGTAATGGAATATGGTTTTTCTTTTTTAAATTTATATAAAATATGACTTTCAAATTTTTCCTCTTCATACAATGGTTCTTTTTAATATTATCAAGCATATCAGATAATTCTTCTAATGCATCTTTAATTCCCTCATTTTTATAGCAGAAATTGGGAATATTTTAACATCAGGAACTAATGATTTAAACTCTTCTAAATTATCTTGTGCTCCGATAGCATCCATTTTATTAGCAATTATTATTTGTTGTTTTTCCATAATCTTAGGATTAAATTCTTCTAATTCATGTACAATCAATTTATAATCATCATATGGTTTCTACCTTCTGTTCCACCCATATCAATAACATGAGCAATAATTCTAGTTCTCTCGATATGTTTTAAAAATCTATCTCCAAGACCTTCTCCTAGAGATGCCCCTTTGATTAATCCTGGAAGATCAGCAACTACAAACGATTTTCCTTCTCTAACTTTTACAACACCCAAATTAGGTATTAGAGTTGTGAAATGATATGCTGCTATTTTAGGCTTTGAAGCTGATATTTTAGATATTAAAGTCGATTTACCAACACTAGGTAATCCCACAAGCCCAACATCAGCAAGTAACTTTAACTCTATTTTAATTCTTCTCTCTTCCCCAGGTTCACCATTTTCAGCAAAATTTGGTGCTGGATTTGAACGAGTTGCAAAAGCAATATTACCTCTTCCACCACGTCCACCTGAAGCAATTAAAGCTCTATCACCCTTCTTTGTTAAATCAGCTATAACTAACCCAGTGCCTTCATCAGTAACAACCGTTCCAAGAGGAACTTTGATAATAATATCGTCAGCATTTTTTCCGTTTTTAGCCTTTCCTTCTCCATTAGCGCCTCTAGTACCACGAATATGTTTTTTAACTTCAAATCAATAAGGGTATTTAAGCCCTCATCTACCTCAAAGAAAATGTCGCTTCCTTTCCCTCCATTTCCACCAAATGGTCCTCCCATTGGAATATATTTTTCACGACGAAAAGCAAGACAACCATTTCCACCATCACCAGCTTGTACATCCATTACAACTTCATCAATAAACATTGTATCACATCCATTCCTCTATATTATACCTTATAATATATGTTTAGTCTATAAAGAAAAAAGCAATGTATTACACATTGCACTAGTTTTAATTCCTCACTAATTATAACTATACTCTCTCTGCATAAACGCTTGCTTGTTTTCTATCTTTACCAACACGTTCAAATTTAACATACCCATCTATTTTAGCATATATAGTATCATCACTACCAATACCAACGTTCTTACCTGGATATATCTTTGTACCTCTTTGACGATAGATAATAGATCCACCTGTTACAAATTCACCATCACTAGCTTTTGCACCAAGTCTCTTTGATTCAGAATCACGACCATTTTTGTAGAACCTTGTCCTTTTTATGGGCAAACATTTGAATGTTTAACATCATTAACTTGTTCATAGATACACCTCCTCATTTAATAATTTTTATATATTTCTTATAATCGTTTGCTAACTCATCTAACAAACTAATCATATTTTGAACGACAATATCTATAAATTCAGAATGTTTAATAACATCTACACTTATAAATCCATCACGAGCTACATAATGTATAGCATCCTTATCAAGACGAATAATCATATTAACGCTTGTAATTGCAAGTGTACTTACACTTGCACACACAATATCATGTCCCATAGGAGCATACCCAGAATGACCTTCAATTGTTATATTGCTTACATTATCTGCACATTCTTTTATACTAACCTTAATCATAATTAAGCTTCAATTTTCTTAACTTCAAGTTTAGTATATGGTTGACGATGTCCTTGTGTTTTATGAGAATGCTTCTTTTGTCTGTACTTAAAGATTAAAACCTTCTTTTTGTTTTCCGTGTTTAACAACTTCACAAACAACTTTCGCACCATTAACATAAGGTGTACCAATTTGATCATTTACCATTAATACATGATCAAGTTCTACAGTTTTTCCTGGTTCAACATCTAATTTTTCTACATAAAGAACTGTACCTTCTTCTACATAGTATTGTTTTCCACCAGTTTCAATGACAGCTTTCATATTAACCTCCTTATAAATTTCTAAGACTCACCATTAAGGCACTTACGTTTATAACCTTTTCTGTGTGGTTGTAGAGTGAGGCTCTACACAATATAAAATGTTACCACATTTTTATATATTTGTCAACGCTATCTATATTTTTAACACCTTTTTTAAAAAAGCTTTTTCACTTAAATAACCCTCTTCAACTTTAAACAAATGATTATAATCTTTCTTCATTAATTTAATATTTTGGTTATAAATTAAATAACGTTTATTAAAAATAATTTGTCTAAAATATCTCTCAAGTAAAAATTTATAAAATATATAATTAATATTTTTATAATATTTATAATTTTCTTTTATAAGAACCATGATCATCAAAAACAAAAGAAAATTATTATATAAAAATGAATAAATAATAAATATTATAATAAAAATGATAGATAAATAAAATAAGACTTTAAGCGCATTCTTAAATGGCAGAAAAAAATATAATATGCATGACAAAATTTTAGACCCATCAAGTGGAATTATGGGTAAGAGATTAAATAAAAAGTAAAGCATAATGATACATATAAGCATGTGCACCTAAGCCTTCTAAAATAAAATAGCCCAAAAATTGAAATAAGGGGCCAGATAGCGCAACTACAAGCTCTTCTTTAATAGGAGAATTTATAATTACATCAAACTTACTCATTCCACCAAATGGAAAAATATGAATACATTTAATAGACCATTTATAATACATTCCTGCTAAAACGTGACCAATCTCATGAATAAAAATTAGAAAATTAACTATTATAAAACTTTTAAATGTACCTGTTAGAATACATATTAAAGCAGTAATATAATATAAAGGATGAATTTTTAACTTAGATATAATCTTCATAGTTTTGTACTTTTCCATCTCGTTTAAATGTTAAATACAAAAAACTACTCTTACATTCACCTAACAATTCACCTTTTTTCAATATAATCATATAACTTTACATTAGATTCAATATTTGAATACCATACATCAACACCATTCATTTGTTGAACAATAATAGTATTACCATATTCTCCCTTGTTGCCTATAAAAACAACCATGCCACTTTCTAAAACAGGAACTAAGTAATTGTTATTAACATTAAGTTTAACTCCATCTAAATATGCTTCTTTACTATTATACGTTAGTGTTTCATTAAATACTGTTTTATCACGCTTTAAAAACAAATCAGAAAAAGGAATAGTATTTCCAAAATATTTTTTATATAAATTGTTGATACTAGCAAAAGAAATATTTTCTTCATAAACATATCTATAAAAACTATCTTTAAAGGAACTATTTTTCTTTAAAAAAATTAATGCTACTAAAGTAAAAATAATTGTAAAAAGAAACTTTGTTACATACAAAGTGATATTTTTTATTATTATTATTTTTTACACTTAATACTTGTATGTTTTTTTCCCTTTTTAGAACGTATATCATTTCTTATTTTTTCTATTTCACTATCCATAGTATCACCCATACAATATATGCATATTAGTAAATTTTAGAATATAAAAAGCGTCTTTCATAAAAACATTCTAGGAATTTTTGTAAAAAAAGGCCATATATAATATTTAAAACTAAACTATCTAATATAGACATCCATAATCTAGAAAAAGAAAAAATATTATATCCAGTTATACATAAAATAAGAAAAATGCTTATTCTATACAAACTAATAGCTAAAACAAAGGTAATAATTGTTCAAAAATTTATAATTAATATATTTATAAACTTTATGATACAAAAACGCTAATAATACAAATATAACAGCGTCTAAAAATAATGTTTGTGTATATAAAAAATCATAAACTAACCCAGCTATAAAAATTATCATAAAATATTTTTTATAATTATCTTTAAAATATGGATATATACAAATAATTGTTATAAGTAAAAATGTAGGTACAAATATACTATGATATATTGGAATTATAAGCGATATAATCCCCTCTAAAATAATACTAACAAATAAAAGTATATATATCAAAGTTACTCTCCTCTCTTTAATACACTAACATAATGAATGTCATTAAAATTAGTAGAAGGTTTAACATAAACTGTCTTAGCAAGTTCAAAATTATCTAAAGTAACCTCCTCTACAGTTCCAATTAAAAGGCCACTTGGAAATTTATCGCCAAGACCAGTAGTTGTTACCCTTGCATTCTCAGGGATACCTGTATTTTCTGAGATACCTTCAATTTTAAATGTATTAGTATCACGGTCATAACCAGTTAATAATCCATATACAAATGAATCTCCTACCTCAATTTTAATTGATATTTTATTTATATTACTATTAGTAAGAAGTTTAACCGTACTACTTCTTTTTTTAGCTACAGAGGTTATATATCCAATCAAACCATCTTGATTTATAACAGCACTAGATTCTGAAATAGAATCATTAGAACCCTTGTCCAAAATTATATCATCATACCAATATCCTACATTTCTAGATAAAACAGTTGCATTCACATAGCTATTTTCACTAAACGTTGAATTTAAATTAAGTAATTCCTCTAAATCAGCAACTTCCTTTTTATGCTTCTTTAAGTTCACTTGCTAATGTATTTATAGAATCATATTTTTCTTGCATTGAGTGATATGTATCATAAATTCTATTTTTTTCACGTTCCCTCTTTATCGTATCATTAAAGAAATTAATGGGATAAGAAACAACTTTTAAGGTAAATGTGCCTGTACTCTTAAAGATATTTTCAACAAAGGAAACTTTTCTATTTTCTTTAAGAAATAAAAAGTTCCTCCTAAAACAATCATCATCAAAATTAAAATTGCTAAAATAATATAACGACTATCTATTTTCTTTTTACTCTACGATACACAAGATCACTTCCTCTAAATTTTTCCATCTTCAAAAAAACTGTAATAATGATTATTTCCTACAATAATATGATCATCAATACTTATCCCAAGAATAAGCCCACCTTCAACCAATCTTTTTGTAAGCTCAATATCTGCTTTGCTTGGAGTTACATCACCACTTGGATGATTGTGAATACAAATAACAGAAATTGCGTGATTTAAATAGGCTTCTTTAAAAACTTCTCTTGGATGAACTAAGCTATAATTAAGAGTTCCTACAAATAAAAGTTTACATGCTATAACTCTTTTTTTGACATCTAAGTAAAGGCAATAAAAATGTTCTTGATCTAAATTTTCACAAATATCAGCAAAATAAGAGTAAACGTCATCAGCATTTTTAATTTGCTTATACAAAATATTTTCATCTTTTTATTAATCCTATATCCAAGTTCAACAGCTGCTAATATGCTAGCAGCTTTCTTCTTACCAATACCTTTAATTGATATCAAATCTTCCAAAGTCATTTTTACCAATATTTTTGACATTACCTGCTTGTGCTAAAATTTCACTTGATAATATCTTTGATGATGAATTTTTAGTCCCAGTATTTAATAAAATTGCGATAAGCTCTTCATTATTTAGATTATGTGCTCCTAAATTAAGTAGTCGCTCAACTGGTCTATCTAAAACAGGTATATCACAAATCCTTATCACGAATTACTAACTCCTCATATTTACCTAATACCTGACTTTCTATTGAACCAATAGTATCTCCTGTACTTTCTTTTAACATCAAATCATATTGTGCTAGAACCTCTAAAAAAAGCAGCATTATATACATCATATGTTTTAGTATTAACGCTATATCCTTTCAAATTAAAGTAATTAGTTAATTTCTCGATATTATCACTCTCTCCCGTCATTCCAACATAAACATAGTATTTTCCATTATTTTCAGAATAAATATAATAAGATATCGATGTAGTATTTTCTTCCATCTCTTCTTTACTATTATAAATACCTTGTTCAAAATAAGTTACACTTTTTAATTGATTAAAAGTTTCATTCGTATTACTTCCTCTTTTATATTCAGAAAGCATAAAATTACCAAGAAAAATTCCTATAGCAATACAAACTATAAAAAGTATATATTTTTTAAATCGCATATCATCACCTTCAATATTAATATACGCCATATATTTTAATATTTTGTCGAATAAAAGCTTATTTTAATCATTCATATATATTATACCAATTAAAAAAGTTAATTCCTTTTTATACAAAAAAGTCTAATGATTTTATCATTAGACTTTTAATAAGATTTACCAAAATATACAATATGACGAGCACTATCACCACAATACATACATACTTCATTATGTACTTCTTCTTCACTAATACAACGTGTTGTTGCACCAGTTTCCTTTTTATTTTTCTTCACAACAAGTTTTGCCACACCAAGGAGCTTTTATAAATCCCGGATGATTATTTAAAGTTTCCTTAAATTCATCATATGTATTAACACGATAAGTATGTTCTTTTAAATGTTTTAAAGCATGAGCATACATTTCATTATGAATAATATCAAGTAAGCCCCTAACATAAATAGCAGTTTCGCTTAAAGAAACAGTTTCTTTAGCACCATCATTTCTTTTTACAACAACACAAGTATTAGTGTTAACATCATTTGGACCTATTTCAATGCGAACAGGAATTCCACGCATTTCTGCTTCACTAAACTTCCATCCTGGCGACTTATCACTATTATCTATTTTAGCTCTAATATTAAGTTTTGTTAAATCATCAAGCAAAGCCTCACTAGCTTCTAAAACTGCCTTATTTTCACTCTTAATTGGGATAATCATAACTTGTGTAGGAGCAACTCTTGGAGGTAAAATAAGACCATTATCATCTCCATGAACCATTATAATAGCACCAAGTAATCGTGTAGATACTCCCCATGAAGTTTGATATACATATTGTTCTTCATTATTTGAATCAAGATAAGTAATATCAAAAGCACGTGCAAATCCTTGCCCAAAATAATGTGATGTTCCAGATTGAAGTGTTTTTCCGTCATGCATTAGTGCCTCAATAGTATAAGTCTCTTCTGCACCAGCAAACTTTTCTTTTTTCTGTCTTTCTTCCTGTAAGCATAGGAAGTGCTAGTAAATCTTTACACATATCTTTATATATATTTAACATAGTTAGAGTTTCACATCTAGCCTCTTCTTCTGTTGCATGAATAGTATGCCCTTCTTGCCATAAAAATTCACTCCCTCTAAGAAAGGGTCTAGTTGTTTTTTCCCAACGTACAACACTACACCATTGATTATATTTCTTAGGTAAATCACGATATGAATTTACAATGTTAGAAAATGCTCACAAAACAAAGTTTCACTTGTTGGACGAATAATTAGATTTTCTTCAAGCTCATCTACTCCACCTCTTGTTACAACAGCACACTCAGGAGCAAAACCTATAACATGATCTGCCTCACGTTTTAATAAACTCTCCGGTATAAGAAGGGGCATATATACATTTTCATGACCAGTTTTTTTTAAACTTATCATTTAAATATGTTTGTATATTTTCCCATATTGCATAACCATAAGGTCTATATATAATAAATCCTTTCAAGCTAGAATATTCCATAAGTTCTGCTTTACGGCAAACATCAGTATACCATTTAGCAAAATCAACATCCATAGAACATATAGCATCATTTTTTTTATTACTCATATTATATCTCCTCTTCACATGAATTTATTATAACATTATTCTTTTTATTTAACAATAATTATGAATAAACATAAAAAATTGTTTCAAAATAAAAGAAGAAAGGATGATTTTATGGAACAAGTACCAGCAATTATTGGAACTAAAGATTTATCTTATTTAACTGATATATTTGAATGGAATTTTGTAGCAAGTAAAAAAGCATTATGTTATATTAATGCTACTAAAAATGAGGAAATACAAAAACAAATAACAAAAATTTACAAAATGCACACTAATATTTTAGAAAAAATATTAAATATATTAGATCAGGAGAATATTATGAATAATGAAAAAATAACAAATGAAGAGGTAACAATTGAAAAAAAAAAGATATGAATGATCGTGATTTTTTAAACGATTTATTACAAACCGAAAAAAATATGAGCGTTAACATGACTATTGCTTTAAATGAAGCAAGTAACGAAAAACTATATGATGAACTTTTCACTATTTTTAAAGATATCAAACAAAGCAGTCGCGCCCTATATGAATGCATGTTTAAAAATGGGTGGTATCAAATAGAAAAGGCTTGTGATGACAAAATAAATCAGACCAAAGATGAATTAAAGCAAAAATATGATGAACTTCAAGCTTGACAAAAAAAAAAACATCTCCAAATGGGATGTTTTTACTATATATTATTCTTTTATTTTTTGTTTTGGTTTATAAAAATCATCTACACTATCCATCTTATGACAAGCATCAACTAAACTCATAACTCTACATTTTAAAATATTTTGAATAAGAGCATCTGACGGACTTTTAAAATCAAACTTTATTTCAATGCGTCCATAAAATTGTGGGTCATTTAAATATAACATATCTTCTTTTGTTGCTAAATGATAAATTGAATTATCTTCAACAATTCCATCAATGTCATATAATATACCCTTATACTTTAAAAGTACAATGACCATAGTCATTTCTAACATATATTTCACTATCAGGTAAAAAATATTTAAGTGTTTTAACAAGTTCATAACACCCACCACTTTTAAAATAAAGTTTACTTGAAAAATAAGAAATATTATGACCATAGTCATCATCTGTTAAATTTTTGATAAAATCAATAAATGTACAAACAGGATTCATTTTAATTAAAAAAAAAACTAGTTGTTTTCTTTTTAATATTTCTATTGCTTTACGCATTTTCATATCATATTCAACCATTTCAAGTCCACCAAATAAATTTAAGAATTCTTCTTTTTTCATATTGTATTTGCTAGCTAAGTCAGAAGCTTCCTTATCAACATCTTCACTTGCAACTTCAATTTTTTCTTCTTTCATAATAGCTTCTAATAAAAGTCTTGAAGAAACTCTTTTTTTTCTGCTTCTTCCTTCATTTGAGAACGAAGAAGAGCTTCATCTGAATTAGTAAACTTATAGAATTGTTCAAGTGTAATTCCTTGCATTTTCAAATTTTCTTCATATTGCTTAATCATACGATTAACTTCTTCTTCAATCATTGCCTCTGGAATATCAACTTCCATATTTTTTATAGCTGCATCAAGTAATTCATCAATAAAATGATCTTCTGCATGATGTTCCTTATGAGCGCGGATATTTTCTTCCATTTGCTTTCTAAGAGATTCTTCAGAATCAATTCCTTCCATTCCTAAATCATCAAAGAAATCTTTATCCATTTTTGGAATAACTGTTGTTTTAATTTCATGAACTTTAACTTTAAATACAACTGCTTGCCCTTTTTAATTCTTCACTATGATAGTCTTCTGGGAAAACTACATTAATTTCTTTTTTCTTCTCCCTTTTTCATACCAATCATTTGTTCTTCAAATCCTGGAATAAATGTATGTGAACCAATAGTTAAGGAATAATTTTCACCCTTACCACCATCAAAAGCTACACCATCTTTAAATCCTTCAAAATCAATAACAGCAGTATCTCCATCTTCAATAGCGCCATCTTTTAATACAGCTTCAGCATATCTATTTAAAGTCTCTTCTACAGCCTTATCAATTTCTTCTTTTGAAACTTTAATTTCTTCTTTTTTTAACACCTAATTTTTGTATTTACCTAATTTAACTTCTGGTTTAGTTGTAAGTACAAAATTAAATTCAACTGCTTCCTTACCTAAAGATTTTAAATGTACTTGGTTGTGCAACAATTTCTAAATCCTTATTTTCATCAATCATTCTTTTATATGCATCTTCAAGTACACTGTCAGCTGCATCTAATAAAAAAGATTATCTTCTCCATATTTTTTATAAATACTTCCTTTGGAGCATGACCTGGTCTAAATCCATCAATATGTGCCTTTTTACTTGCTTCCTTATAAGCCTTATCTTGTGCTTTTTCCCAGTCAGCTCCTTCTATTTTAACACTAACTTCACGTATATTTTTATTTGTTTCTTTTGCCATAATATCCTCCTTAAAACATTTATAGTATATACTATATTAATTCTTTTTTCAAGTTATCTAAAGAAAAAGATAGAAATATCTATCTTATTACTTATGCGATTTCAACAATTTCAACCTGATATTTTCCACTTGGGCTATCAACATCAACAGTTGAACCAACAGTACTTCCTAAAATAGCTTTAGCAAGTGGTGATTCATTAGAAATACGATTTTGGAAAGGATCAGCCTCTTTGCTTCCAACAATTGTATACTCTTCAACTTCACCATCATCAACATACTTAATTTTAACGCAACTTCCAATTGATACTTTGTCTTTATCAACAGAGGTAATAACAACAGCTTTCTCAATCATAGCTTCAAGTTCAACAATTTTTCCCTCTACTTCAGCCTGCTCTGTTCTTGCAGCATCATATTCAGCATTTTCACTTAAATCTCCTAGAGCACGTGCATCTTTAAGTGCACTAATTACCTCAGGTCTACGAACTTGTTTTAAATAATCAAGCTCACGTTTTATTTCGTTTAATCCATCTTCTGTTAAATATATTTCATTTGTATTTGCCATACATTTCACCTCAAATTTTCTATAATCATTAAACTTGCAAAAGTATACTACGAAATAACTATTTTGTCAACTTATTAATACGATTAATACGAATCATATCATTTGGATAAGCAATTTCTGGTATTTTAACATAAACAAGTTGTTTTGGATGTCTAACTACATCTATTTCATTATAATCAGAATCGAATATTTCGGATATTGTAAATGTAAAAGGCTCTATATTAGGACCAAATATATCAACTTTATCACCAACTTTAAAATAATTGCGTTCTTCAACAAGCGCTAAATTAGTTTTATTATCATAAGATAAAATAATACCTAAAAAATCCTGATTTGATACTTCTTCTCTACCATTATAATACTGTGTCGTTACATCATTTACACCATTAAAGAATTGTGGTACAGCATCCCTATTAGCACAATTTCTAAGAACTTGTTCATAATAATCATAATTATTATATGTTTTATCACCACTTAAAGATGCATCAATAAAACGTCTATAAACATCAACAATAGTTGCAACATAATATATAGAGCGCATTCTTCCTTCTATTTTAAAAAGAAGTAATTCCCATATCAATCATTTCATTCAAATACTTAAGCATCGATAAGTCTTTAGTACACAAAGTAAAATCTTTATCGCCTTTTAGTTTTTTAGAATCACCTAAAGATTAAAATCCCACCTACAAATTTGACTACATCCTCCACGATTGGCATCACGAGCTGTTAAAAAATTTGATAAAACACATCTACCACTATAAGATGCACACATAGCACCATGTATAAAACATTCTATGTCAATAGGAACATTATCAATAATATCTTTAATCTCTTCCCCCACTAGCTTCTCTTCCCATTACAATTCGCTTAACACCTTTTTTCTTCCAATAAAGACAAGCTTCTCTATTTAAAGTAGATTGTTGCGTCGAAAGATGAATTTCTAAATTAGTGTATTTAAGAGCTAAATCAATAATTGCGGGATCACTCACGATTATAGCATCAACACCTATTTTTTTCTAAGCGTATTAAATAATCCTTAACTTCACGTATTTCTTTATTATGAAGTACAATATTAACCGTTACATGAACCCTTGCATTATGTTCATGAGCAAAACGGCATCCTTCTTCTAGTTCTTCAAAAGTGAAATTTATTGCATTTGCTCTAAGTCCTAAGCTAGGACCTCCTAAATATACAGCATCTGCGCCATATAAAATAGCTATTTTTAAACGTTCTAAATCCCCTGCTGGAGCTAATAATTCTGGTTTACTTCTTTTCATTCTTCTTCACCCTATATACCGTTTCTTTATATAAAAATCCTTTATCTAAATTATCAAACACCATATCAATTTCCTTTTCACTTTCATATAATCTGCTTTTATATATTTTTTAAAACATCAATAAACTTAGACGTATCAATATTGTATGAATTAAGTGTCACATATTTCAATATTATTTTCTTCCAAAACTTTAAGTTCAGATAATCCATTTAAAATATGTGATGAATATATAGTAGTATCATTAGATATTATACTAACAGGATATAATTTTGAATCTTTCTCAAGTTCATATTTGCTACTCTTTTTATCAAGGTTAAAATATTCTAAATAATTTTCTACAAGATGTCTTTTTGATACAAACATAGGTAAATACCCGAAAATAGGAACAATAAGTTTCATTTTTGTATTTTTTTTCTATTTTCTATAATTTCATCTAGTGTTATTTCACTAGATACATAAGTATAATTAACATTTTCATTATACCAATAATTCATAGTCGCATAATTAGTAGTTAAATGTTCTTGACTCCATACTAAAGGAACCTTTAAATTTAAAGTGTTTCTGTATTCTAAAACAGCTATATCATAATAAAAAATTCCTGCTATATTCATCTTATCTAATTTTATTAAAGCGTCTTTTAGGTTATCTAGATCACATTTATGCATATTTTTTTATTAAGTGCTACAAAAACCTCTATTTGATTATATTTTTTTATAATCTCTTCTACTTCATGAATACTATAAGTATCTGGAACATTAACCGATAAATTATCAATTCCAATTAATATAGCATCACTATATTCTACAATATTACTTAAATTTTGCTTTGTTGGTATAGTAATTAGTTTTGTCATAAAATCACTCCTAATCCATTATATCATTTTTATTTCTTTTTAACATATGTATTTACAAAATTATGATATTGCTCTACAGAATCACTACCTAAATATTTTAAAACATCATCAAGTTCAATTGGTGAAGATATATTATAAGCTATTTTATTTACTATTTTTAAAGCATCATATATATTATCTAGCGCTTTATAATATATATTTATAGCACCTATTGTACCAATAAAATAATCAAAATTTAAACAAAACAAACCACTTGATAAATCATCAATAATATCTAGAAGCTCTAACTCATTACTACAATTAAAACACTCATAAATAATATCATCAGTTGCAGGAGCTATATTATATCTACAATTAAGAAGAGCTAGAAAAGCGTTAATATTACTAGCCATTTTATAATTATCATATAGTCTATCTATAATAGCTTCTCCAAAAGTATTATTTTCTTTATATAATTTAGAATTAAAATAAAGTTCCATAAAAATAGGATTAATCTCGCTTAAAACATTACCTTCAATTTTAGTTGTATTTTTACGATCTAAAATATGTCTAAATTCATGAGCGATACTACAAGCATCATAAACTGTATTACTACGTACAATTCTTATATAGAAATCATTATAATATAGAAGTTGTGTTATTGAAGTCATATCAAAACTATATTTTGGAAGAGATATTTCAAGTTTACCATTATTTGCTAACTCACTTAAAAAATCACTATCATCACTGCTTACCTCTTTATATAAATCCAGCACTAATTTAAGAAGTTCTTCATTTCCTACTGGATAAGATATCTCTTTAGGTTTTGGAATTTCATCATCTAAAACATTATCTACTAATGTTTCTAATGTAGTCACGCTATCATCAGTTAACATTTGATCATAATAAACAAGCATATTATTTATTTTTGTTAGCTTTTCTTTTTAATGAAGAAGAACTTCTCTTTTCTTTTTTTACATGACCTAATAACATTTTAATTTGACGCATAAGTATGTTATATTCATTTTGTGTTATAATTCCATTTTTATATAATCTTTTACTTTCTTTTAGTTTACTTTTTAATTCATTTTTATCAAAACTATACTCCATAATAACCCCTCATTTGGTCTTTTATTATATCACAGAAAAAGAAAAAGTACAAGTTATTTTCTTGTACTTATTCCAATACCATCACCAATAGAATAAAATTCTGTTTTAAATTCATCATTATTAGTTAAAAAATCAACATACAAATTAATTTTTCTAACAAGTCCCCTAACATTACGACTCATTGTACTGGTGTCTTCATGAACTAATCCATGAAAATTTAAATTATCAGATACAATTGCTCCATCCATACTTAAATTATGCTTATATTTTTTCAAAAAATTTAATATATTGCGCTTTGGCAGCATCAATAAAAATTAAATCATATATAGAATCGATATTAGTCTCTAGAGCATCTCCAGCTATTATTTCTATTCTATTATCTAACCCAGCTTTATGGATATTTTTCAAAGCCATCGCATATCTTTTTTCGTCTCTTTCAATTGTTGTAACTTTAATACTTTCATCTACACTAGCCATCCTAATTGAAGAATATCCAATAGCGCTACCTATCTCCAGAATATTCTTAACATGATGTTCCTTTATATATTCAAGTAAAAACTCTATACCATCTGGCATCATAATAGGAATATTATTTAATGCTGCATATTCTTCCATTTCTTCTAGTATTCGTACCATAATCCCGCTTCCTTTAACTCACTTATTGTTTTTGCATGCTCACTTGAAGTACGTGAAAAATAAGTCTTTTTATTTTTATCAGCAACAAAATAAAAGTAATTATGACTCACTGGATTAATCGCTGCTAGAATTGATTCTTCACTAGGATTACAAATTGGTCCAACAGGAAGTTTACCAGCCATTTTACTACTTCTTGTGTTATAAGCATTATAATCATTTAATTCAGATACATATAAATCACGTTCACTCATATCAACACGAGCCGCATAATAAGTTGTAACATCACTTCCTAGTGACCAATTATTCTCTAAACGATTATAAAATACACCTGCTACTGACGCTCTATCAACATCTCTACTTGCTTCAAGCTCAACTATAGAAGCTAGTGTTAAAAGTTCATGGATAGAATAAGAACTCTTATTAATATCGCTTTTATATTTACTTAATACTTTATCTGTTTCGTTTAAAAGCGTAATAAACATTTCTTCTAAAGTAGCATCTTTTTTTTAAACTCATATGTATTTGGAAATAAATATCCTTCAAGAGAATAATATATATTTTTATTTTTTATTTCATCTGTTAAAAACCAATACTTTTCAATTAATTCATTAAGAAATTCATCATCAGATAAAAGATCATATACATCTTCTTCACTATAATTAGTATTCTTTTCAATTAAAGCTGCAACAGCTCGCATATTTATGCCTTCTTTAAATGTTATTTTTATATTATTTGTATTCTTACTTTTTCCCGATAAAGTTTTAGTTAAAGCAACAACATCCATATTAGGCGTAAGTTCATAAACACCAGCTTCTAGGCCACTTACTTTATGAAATTTAATGTATAACTTATAAGCAAGCTTAGACCTAATAAGTCCTGAGTCTTTTTAATTCATCTGCAATAGTAAGAAGACTATCACCTGACTTTACTTCAAAAGAAATAATATTCTTATTACTAGAAGGACTAGATAATAAAAAGTGATATAGAATATATAAAAACATTAAAATACTAATTATAAATGTAACAATAATTTTCAAAAGTGAATTATACTTCTTCATATACAAAGACGAGCTATTATTGCTCGCTTTCCTCTCCATCTTTAACAGAATCTTGTATTTCATTTAAAATTGTTTCGATAATTTTCCATTCTTTGTCTGTTTCAATTGGTTCCAATTTAACTTCATCTGCGTCTGGATTATAAATTGATGCATAAACACGTGTATTACCATCTTCATCAATAGTATTATCTGTATACACCATATAACTTTTATTTGTTTCATCAGAGTCAAAAGTGAATAATACTTCACACTCTACTTCCTTCCCATCTTCATCAAATACTTTAAATTTTACTAATTCTTCTTTCATTTTTTAGTCCTTTCTCTTTATCTAAATATGTTTGTAATATGATATTAGCAGCTAAGCTATCTATTTTTTTTCTTTCTTTTTTTTTTCTAGAAATATCAGCTTGTATCATGTAGTGTGTAGCTTCTACTGTCGATAATCTTTCGTCTTGAAGAACAACTTCAAGATTCAAATATTTTTCAAGTTTCTCTTTATAGAGTATAGTTGTTGTACCTCTATCACCCACTGTATTATTCATATTTTTAGGAAAACCTAAAATGATTTTTTTGATACCATACTCATCCACAATTTTTTTTAATATCAGGAAATGTATCTTCACAGCATCCATCATTAAATCTTAAAACAGTATATGGAGTTGCTATTGTAAGAGAAGTATCAGATAACGATATTCCAAGGGTTCTAGTCCCTAAATCAAGTCCTAAATATCTCATAATTCCAAGCTGTTTTTAACCATAGCTTCTAGTAGTTTTATTCTATCTAGTTGCATAATTCTTCCTCTAGCATTTTTATAACTTGTTATATACCCTAAATCCCCACTTAGCATATATCCAACTAACTGATGAATAGGATTATAACCTCTCTCTTTTAGAATATCACTAATCTCTTTTTAATTCATGTAAAATGTAAGCATTCTCTACATCACTTGCATTATAGATTTTTGTTTCATCTAAATTATTCATGCTATCACCATCCGATTATCATATATCAATACACTTATATTGTAACATGCTTTTTTTCATTTAAGCAATTCTATATCATAATTTATGAATTTTTAATTTTCTCATACTGATGTACAAAAAAGTCATCTGTCATACCAGCAATATAGTCAACAACCATTTGAACGTTATCTGTTTTTGCAAAATATTCTAAATCCATATCATTCAAAAAATAAGTAAATATATCACTAGATCTATTTTGTACTTCTAAATCATTAAGATAAGTTGTAAAGACAGTTTTAAACATTTCTTCATATTTAGCAATTTGTTCTTTTGTGTTTGCCTTTGCATATATTTCATTTGCATTAAACGCCTTTAAATCACGTAAAGCTTTATATACATTAGAACTCATACAGATATAATTTTTACCTTCACTATTTTTTATTATATCTAATGTAATACTATTTATAATATCACGATTCGTATTTCCTAAAATTTTTGTAATTTCTACCGGTAAGTCTTCTCTTTTTAAAACGCCAAGCAAAATAGCATCTTCGATATCACGTCCAATATAACCTATCATATCACTAATTCTAACAACACATCCTTCAAGAGTTGAAGGAACAAGTCTATTTATAATATCTTCTTTCGTATAACTATCATTATATTCAGCTAAAAATTCTTCTAAAGTTTTCTTTTTAGGATAATACTTTCCCTCTAAAAATTCTCCATTATGACACATTATTCCATCTAAAACTTGAAGTGTTATATTACATCCCCTACCGTGATTTTCTAAAACCATTAACTGACGAACACTTTGAATATTATGATTGAAATAGGTGTGATTATAAGAAAAAACTAAGATTACTCAAAATTCTTTCTCCAACATGTCCAAAAGGTACATGTCCAAGATCATGACCTAGAGCAATAGCTTCAATCAAATCTTCATTTAAAGCAAGCGCCCTTCCAATTGTTTTTGCTATTTTACTTACAAATTGAACATGAATCATCCTTCTACTTATATGATCATTTTCATTTAAACTAAATACTTGCGTCTTATCAATATAACGAGTATATGCTAGAGAATAAATAATTCTATCTATATCATGAAAAAACGGTGGACGAATATCCTCTTTTACAGGATACATACGAATTGCTTCTTTACTTTTTACAAGCATACTTACTCAAACTATTTTCACATCTAGTCATATTTTTACTAATACTCATATTACCACTCCTTACTTTGTTTTTACTTGGTAATATTGTTACATTATTCTCACATATATTACCATTATCATCTACATATTTTATTTTAATACCATCATCATAGTCACTTAAATACCTTAAAACATGTTTTAAATAATCCTTATCTCCAGCTTTAATAATATTTGTATAATTAGTAAAATCAAGATTTTTTTTGTGAAGATAAAATTTCATCAATGCTCTCTTTAGTCTCAATACTTGTTTTTTCTAAAACTTTATGCATATTACCAACGCCAAAATTATAGCACTGAATTCCAGCTCCAATATGATAATGCATGCTTTTCATAGCTTCAGTTAAAAGAATGCATCCAACAGATATATTAATTCTTGGATTATTTAATTCTTCTTCACTAATACAAGTAATATCTTTACCATTATATTTTTTAGAATCATTAGTTAAAACATATTTTTTATTTTCATTACTATCAAAATTATATACTTTAAGGACCTGATCTTCCCAAGCCGAAAATTCTATTTGCATTAAATTAGAATTTTTACCTGCACTTTCTTGTGTTAAAATTGCCATTACAAGTTCAGGCGAAATTCCCCACTCACAAGCATAAGGCAAAATAGTTTCGTAATAAAGATTATATGCATATTCACCTGTCTTTGAATATCTTTCGCTCTCATAATCAATATGTGTTACATCCTGCTTTTTATCAACAATATTTTCATTAATTTTAACATTGTCACCTAAATCATAATTGTTTTCTTTTGTATCACTATCATCCAATAATATTTCATCAATATTATTATTAACAAAGTGATTTTTTTAGCATTATAGTTCATTACCAAAGAACACATTGCAAGAGAACCAACAGTAACACCAATACCTGCTAATTTCAAATTATGAAGGCGCTTATTACTATGTTTTTTCTTTTTTGATTACGATTAAGTAACCTCTCTATTTTAGGTAAAGTGTTTGATAAATAAAAATTATATTCAGAAATTATTTCTAGATAATTTATAAAGTGAATTTCTACATTATCAACTTTAAAAATCATATTTCTAGAACTTATATCAACATGAGTAAATGATTTTTGTCAAATTTCTTAAATAATTGAATAGCTTTTTCTGGTTCCATTTTCTCATTTTTTATGGAATCACTTTTTAGGCAGTTTAAAGCGCCATCATTATCAACATAAAATTTATACTTTATCATTTAAGCACATCACCTCACTCACACTTTTAAATACATCATCGCTGATTTGATACAAAATAAGTTTCCCATCAACAATATCATATTCACTTATAGTTATAACATCTTTATTAGCGAGTGCTACATATGATTTTGAATTATAATTTATAGATGTTACATAATCATATCTTTTACCATCAATTGTTATATTTAAAAATTCCATAGTATCACCATATAAATTATATCATATTGATGATACGAAAAAAAGATGCTTATGCATCTTCTAAAATTGCTTTAATTCTACGAACACCAGCACTACTTGCTTCTTCTTTCTTTATTTTGAAGTGCCCAAGTTCACTTGTGTTTTTAACATGTGGACCTCCACATAGTTCATGTGAGACATCGCCTATACTATATACAGTTACAACATCTGGATATTTTTCAATAAACATACATTCTGCACCTGATTTAATTGCTTCTTCCTTAGACATTTCCTTCTTTGTAACAGGAATAGCCTCACTAATCCATTTATTTACTAAATCTTCAGCCGATTTTTTCTCTTCATCTGTTAACTTGTGATCACAAGAAAAATCAAAACGCATTCTCTCATCAGTTATATTTGAACCTTTTTGATGAACATCGCTTCCTAAAACGACTTTTAAAGCAGCATTAAGTAAATGTGTTGCTGTATGATACTTAATTTCTATTTCACTATTTCCAGCAAGTCCACCTTTAAATTTTCCTTTAGAAGCTGTACGAGATAATTCTTGATGAGCCCTAAATTTTTTCTTTGAAGCCCTCAACATCTACTTTAAGATTTTTTCAGATGCAAGCTCTAAAGTAAGTTCGATTGGAAAGCCATAAGTATCATAAAGATGAAAAGCAACATTAGCGTCAATATCTGTATTACTTACTTTTCAAATTCCCTAAGTCCCTTTTCAAGTGTACGATTAAATTTTTCTTTTTCTTGTTTTAAAACATCTAAAACAACATTTTTATTACTCTCAATTTCACTATAATATTTTTTTATATTTATCGATAATTAATTTAGCTATTTCACTTTCCCAATTACTATTAATATCAATATTAAGTTTCTTTGCATGTCTAATCGCACGTCTTATTAATCTTCTTAAAATATAACCTTGATCTGTATTACTTGGCTTAATACCAGCAGGATCAGCTGCAATAAATACCGCTGTTCTAATGTGATCAGCTATAACACGCATACTTTTTTTCATTACCATTATAAGAAAGTCCAGAAATATTTTCTATTAAACTTATAACATCACGCCATATAGAAGATAAATAATTATCATCTACTCCCTCTAAAATTGCTGTTACTCTCTCAACACCCATACCAGTATCTACATTCTTCTTTGGTAAATCAGTAATAACACCATCTACGCTTTTATTGTATGCCATAAAAACATTATTCCATATTTCAACCCATCTATCATCTTCAGTATCAAAAGTATCAGGAATTTCATCATCGCTACGCCAATAAAATATTTCTGTGTCAGGTCCACAAGGTCCTGCTTCTCCTGCTATCCAAAAATTATCATCACTAGTCTTAGCAATTCTAGATTCTTTAATTCCAAGTGATAACCACTTATTATAAGACTCTTTATCAAAATCAATATATTCATTACCACCAAATACCGTAACAGCTAGTCTTTCAACTGGTATTTTTAAAACACTTGTTAAAAATTCAAAACTCCAGAAATTGCTTCTTCTTTAAAATAGTCTCCTAAACTCCAATTACCAAGCATTTCAAAAAAAGTATGATGCGTTGTATCACCAATTTCTTCTAAATCATTTGTTCGAACACATTTTTGATAATCACAAAGGCGTGTCCCATATGGATGAACTTCACCCATTAAATACGGTACAAGTGGTTGCATTCCTGCAGTATTAAATAAAACAGATGGATCATTTTCAGGTACAACTGGTGCACTTGGTATTTGAACATGTCCTTTACTTATAAAAAAAATTAATATATAAATCCTTTAAATTCATAACATCACCTCATTATATCGTTCATTATATCATCAAGTTCGTGATATAAATAGTTAGTATCTTTATTATTTAGTAAATAATAGTCAGCAAAAAAGCAATTGGACCTGCTTTTTTAATATTTTCAATTTCAGATATATCTCTTTTAACTGCATCATTTTTACTAAATGGTCTAACACTTCTTTTTTCTAATCTATTATAACGTATTTTTTGTTTGCGACAACAGCAATTACGTATAAGCTATCACCAAACTTATCTTTTAAAATTTTATATTCATCCCATGAGTATAATCCATCTAATACAACTTTTGAACGCAAAGATGCATGCTCTATCTCATCTAAAAGAAGATAAGCATACGCTCCCATCCCATATTCACGTCTAAGATCTTCTCTTACTTTCTTTTCATTTTCAGGGGTTACTTCTAAAGCCTTTTCTCTTAATTTATCCATAGTAACCTTTCCAAAGTAAATCTTCTCATATCCTAAATTAGTAAAATAATCAGTTACAACAGATTTACCAGCTCCACACATTCCAACAAGTGCAATTATAGGTTTCATTATAACACCTCACTTAATATATTTGAAACTTTAAGTTTTAATTCATCACGGGAACCATTATTATCAATTATATAATCATACCCATCATATTTATCTAGTGCAACTTCCGTAATATGACTTTTTAGTTCATCACATATTCCAGGCAAATTAGACGTAACTCTAATAGTTGTAACATTTTTATATAATGATTTTGGAATTTCTATTTCAGGTAACATTCTAGCATCAGATATAACAATAACATCATAAAAGTAAGAAAACACTTCAATATCTTCACAAACTCTATTGATAAGAAAATCATGGTCAATTTTGTCATGCAAAAGTTTAATGCCAAAGTCTTGCATTAAACTTCTATATTCTTCTTTTGTTACTATCAGAATATTTATTCATTCTACTTAAATAATCTTTAATATAGTAAGCATAAGATATACTAATACATTTATTTCCATAATAATCATTTATCATATCAGCAACCAAACTTTTACCACTATGTGCTTTACCTGATAAAATTATTAGTTTAATATCATGTTTTTCAAATTTCATAATTCACCTACTCATTATTTAAAATTCCAAATTTATCATTAAAGAACATAAATGTTGCTTTAAATGCTGCAATAACAGGTGTTGAAATAACCATTCCAATAATACCAAAGAAGTGTCCAAAAATAAGTAATCCAAGCATAATTGTAACAGGATGAAGTTTTGTTGTTTTACTCATGATTAATGGTTGTAAGAAGTTACCTTCTAAAAACTGAACAACAAATACTGATACAAGTGTTAAAATACCAATTAAAGGACTTTGTGAAAAGCCAACAATTACAGCTGGTGCACCACCAATATAAGGCCCTGCATATGGAATAATGTTAGTAATACCACAGAAAAGTCCAAAAAGCAAAGGCGCTCTAAGACCTACTATATAAAAAGCAAGTGAAGTAACAACAAATACCAAACTGCAATCAGCAATAGCCCCTTCAATAAATTTTTCTAAGCGAAGTATTTACTTCATTTACTAAATCTCTTGCATCTACCTGAATTTTCTTTGGAAGTAATGTAATAAGCAAGTCATTAGCATTATTAAAAGTAAGAAGCAAATAAAATCCTATAATAAGTCCTACAATAAATGTTCCAAGTGATGAGAATAAAGTTTTAACGGATGATACTAACATATCTGGAAGTGAATTTGTAAGACCAATACCAATTTCTTCAATCTTTTTGAATAATTCATTTTTTATTGCAACAGCATCTACAATATTAATATTATTAATACGTTCAAATAAATTATCACACCATACTTTAATAGTATCAAAAGTAGATGGAATCATTTTTACAAATTCATTAATTTGTTCAGACAAAATTGGAACAATTGCCCCTACAATAATCAAAAGAGTTCCAATAAATAAAACATAGGTAATAAATGTTCCAACACTTCTTTTTAAGCCTTTCCTTTGTAAAAAAACAAAAGGATCAAAGAGCCACGCTACAAATATACCAATAAATAAAGGAAATAAAGTTTTAAGTATCGTTAAAATTGTCTTTTTAATACTAAGTTCTTTACATACAATAATTGCAATATATATGCCTGATATAACAAGCAAAATATAAACAATTTTTAATATTTTGTTAGAAAGCGTTAGTACATCATTAATCTTATTTGTATCAACACTTTCTTGCTTTTTCTCTTTTCTTCTTAACACCAAATCACCTCTATCACATTATATCAAAAACGTATATTAATTACTACACTTTATCCTTAAAGACCAAATAAAATGTAAAAATATACCTGTTATAATTCCACACGTATCTATTAATACATCTAAGACTTGTGCACTTCTTCCAGATATAAAAATCTGATGTAATTCATCACTTGTAGCATAAATCACCGATATAAGTAATACATAAATATATATAGAAAAAATTAACATTTCTATACTCTTTTATAAGTAAAATCATTAAAAGTGCTAAAATCATATACTCTGTAGCATGAGCCGCTTTTCTAATTAAAAATGGACTAACATGAAGTGATAAAGCATTTGAAACAAATGATAAAACGCCATTTGATGTTTTATCACTTAAAGTTCCATTTTGATTAGAAAACATAAAAATTAAAGCCATCCAACCTAATAATAATATCCATAAAATTATTTTTTTTTATACTTACTTCTTTCATAAAATCGCCGAAGTAAGTATAACACTTTATAAAATTATAAGCAACAAAATATCTTTTAAATTATTATTATGTTTGTTATAATATGATAGAGGTGAAATTCATGAAAAATATAATTGGGGAATATGTGTCGGAATCGCTAATATAATTCCTGGTGTTAGTGGTGGTACCATTATTGTTTTAATGGGACTATTTGATAAATTAATGGAAAGTATTAGTAATGTTTTTAACTTTAAAATTAAATTAAAAGACAAAAAAGAAAGCTTTATTTTTTTATTAGAATTCCTACTTGGAGCAGGAATTGGATTAGTTGGATTTGCTAAAATACTTGAATTTTTGTTTGTTTCATTCGAAGTTCAAACTCTATACTGGTTTATTGGCTTAATATTGTGTTCAGTTCCTATTTTAAAGAAAAATGAATTAAAAGGTGAAAAAAAATTAATTGGTTATTCTTAATTATCGGTTGTTTAATAATAGGTCTTATAACTTACCTAGCTCCTGGCGAAGAAGGCAATATTGTAAAAAAAAGAAGCTCTTTTAAATCAAAATCTAACGATAGGATATTTACTTATGCTAGCAGGACTTGGAGCAATTGGTGGAGCATCAATGATGTTTCCTGGTGTATCAGGATCAATGGTACTACTTGTTCTAGGTAAATATCACCTATTCAAAGGATATGTTGCTAATGTAACATCTTTTGACACTAAAATAATTATTCCAATTATCTTTATTGGAATTGGTGTTATTTTAGGTATAGTAGTAAGCGCTATTATAACAAATTATTTATTAAAACATTATAAAAGAAATATTATGAGTTTAATTTTAGGACTTATAATTGCTAGTGCAATTTCAATTATTCCAACTAGTGGTTACAATATAACTACAATCTTAACATCTATAATAACATTTATATTTGGTGCCTTTGTAATATATTTTTTTCGATAAAAAAGAAAATAGTTAATCATATGATTAGCTATTTTTTATATAATTTAAAACATCATCAATTGTTTTATTAAAATAGTTATAGTCAACATAAAACCACTTGATAGGAAGTTGATTATTAAAAAAAAGTGTATTGCCTCTTCGCATAATGTCTACTATTTTTCTTTATATCATCTAGGCATTCATAAAGCTCTTTTTTTTTATGTTCAAAGTATGAAAACAATTCTTATATCCAATAGGTGTTAAAACAGCTTTACTCCTAATACCAGATGAATAAATTTTAAATGCTTCATCAAGTAAACCATTATCTACCATATTATCTACTCTAGCATTAATCTTATCATATAAAATACTTCTATCAGTAGTAAGACCAATAAATAACACATCATCATACATAAGTTCCCTACTACGTTCTTTAGAACTCATAGGTACTTTATTATTTTTTTATAATAATTAAGTGCACGTTCTACTCTTTTTCTATTATTCATGTGAATATCAGTATTTGGGTCAACCTTAAGTAACTCTTGATAAAGCTCGCTATTAGAATAAGTGCTATAGTCATACTTTTCTTCCTCGCTAAATTGATAATTGTAAAGAGCTGCCTTTATATATAGTCCTGTTCCTCCAACTAAAATTGGAATTTTACCACGTTTTAATATATCATTAATTATAATTCTTGCATCTTGTTGATAATCATAAATACTATAGTCATCACTAATATCTTTAATATCAAACAAATGATGAGGTATATTTTCCTTTTCCTCTTCACTTACTTTAGCAGTTGCTATATCCATCTCTTTATATACTTGTGTTGAATCAGCATTTACAATTTCTCCATTTAATATATGAGCAAGCTCTACACTCATTTTTGTTTTACCAACACAAGTTGGACCTGTAATTACAATAACCATCTACTCACCTACCTTTTTTATATGAATTATTCTCAAGTACCTTTCTTATCACATCGGTACAATCATTAATCGTTATATCACTACTTATTCCAATTTTATTTAAACATTCAAAAAAAAGAAATATTTCTAAACTCTTCATCATTAATATGCCAAGATAAATATACAATATCTTCTTTATTACAATGTTCTAATGCATAATAAGCTACGGCAGTTCCTAAAATATAACGATACCCCTTAGATAAACTTCTAATAATTTTATCATATAATTCATTTTCATTAAAATCTTTTTCATACAAAATAGACATTTTATAACTATTCTCAATTTTTTTGAATTTTTTGTAAAAATACTTTACATTCATCTTCAAAATCATCTTTATCTGTAGGAGTAAAATATTCATCTAAAAATTCATATGAATTTCTATCAATTTTACCCATTTTTTCATATGCAAAAAGGATATTAGAATAACTAATAAAATCTCTTGCTATTTTTAACGTATAAGCTATTCTCTTATTTTGTGAATTTAAACTGTTTTTAGAAATGCCTTTCTTTAATAATTTTTTTCTTGCATACTCTTCAAAGTAAATAGAAATAAATTCTGAAAAAAAATATCGGTTTAAAGCATTACCGTAACTTACTTTTATGCATAAATTCATGAATCAAAACAATTATATCTTCATACGTATTTATTCGATTAATGTTAATTAAAGAAACACCTTTTGAACGAGAATATACAAAATGAGAAGTATTGTATTCGCCTTCATACGAAAAGTCAAGTTCTCCACTTTCTATTATAGTGTCAAATATAGGTAAAAAAGAAGAGGAAATATCGGTAATAATTTCACGTGTCAACGTATAAATATCATCAAAACTAATATAATCACTATTAATGTTCAAATTCAAATCATATTCATTAACTATTTCAATAAAAGATTTACTAATTTTATCAAAAGATTTTAGATTTTTTAATAAAAACCAATCATTTTCTTCTAATCTAATAAAACATTCATTTAAGCAATCATTTAACTTTTTATACTCTTCCACCGTCACTATTCTCACACCTTTATTTTATAATTGTTACCTAACTTTTTTTAATCTTTTAACAAAAGCAGCTTCTATCTTTTTATAAGATTCATCCGTTAAATCCAATGTTCTAGCATCCACTACATCAAGTTCTAAATAATTTGTCAAATTTAAAAATTTAAATTTATTAATAATATCATTAAGTTCAAAAAATTCATTAATATTTTTACTATTACTATCAACTCTATCAAGCATATAACACGCAAATAAATAACCTATTACATACCTTTCTTCAAAAGGAAAACTTAAATCCTTATTATCTAAAAATATCATCAAGTGCAATACCGCATACAAGATCATCATCACCATAAGCTAAATCAGTAGCATGAATATACCCATTATTAAGATAAGTTTCAATTAAATGAAGCTCATATAAAATAATTTTATTTTTCCAAGAGATTACATATAAATTATATTTACTCTCAAGTTCATACTCACTTGGCCTAGTAGTCCTTTCAAAATAATCTCTTAAAAGTTCTTCTCCCAATAAGGAAAACATTTCACAAAATACAGATCTTGTAGCAGAATTATCTACTCCTTCTCTTTCTATAGTCATATCATGAATAAGCTCATGCGTAATTGCATAAGCATCATTAATAGTATTTTGAAGATATACTATCATCTTTGCTTTACCATCAATAATACTAGAAATAGATAAATTATTGTCATACTTTTCTTTACCAGTTTCAAAGATAAAAGCACCTTCATCTAAACGTTTTTCTAAGTAAGCCGCATAGTCTGGATTAATAGACATAAAAAAAAATCATATGCATATTTAAGACAACGTTTCAAAGAAACACGTTTCTTAAAATCTCTAACTTTATTTTCCTTATAATTACTATCAAAAATATCAATTAAAGACGTTAAAAATCTAAAATCGTTCATATCTTCTATATTACAATCGGATATATACTTGCTAACAACATCATTTATTAATTCTAATTCATTCATAAATATCACTGCTAATAGTATAACAAAAAAAGACAAAATTGTCTTTAAAAATAATTATTTTTATATTAATGCAAGGCGGAAGCCATTCCAACTGCTCGCAACACCAGTAGACCTATCAAAAACGACTGACCTGCAAGAACACCGTTGGCGTAACGGCCTCCGCGTACGAACCAAGGGTAAGAAGCGTCAACGAAGTAAGAGTAGTCCCCAAACCAAGAGTTATGTATTCTATTATTTCCATCTTTATCTTTGTAATAATAGAATGGCCCCATCTCTCCTGTTGCGTCTCCTAAAATTCGTTTATTATAACTTATCCAACCACTCTCACTTGGATAAACATCAAAGTATTTTGAATTATACTTAGATATTGAGGCTGCATCAAAACCACTATTTTTATATGTATCTTTCATATAAGCTGCTACAAATTCCCATGCTCCTCCACTCATATCATATACTCCACTTATATTTCCAGTTGTACTTGCCCTATATCCTGTTTCTGTATTATATGCAAGTGTTATATTTGATGCGGTTCCATATGTTCCAGGATAACTACTTTGATCTGTTCCAGAAACCGCACTATATCCTGTTACAAAGTTACTATTATTATTTATATTTACTTCATCATTTATTCCATATACTGAATATGATAAATATGTAGCTGCTCCCCACTCAGTATTCTTTAACATATGACTATCTAAATCTCTATTATAATTGTAAGCTAACTCAAACATTGTTTTTACATTTATATTTCGAAGTGATGTATTATTTGGTTTTACTGTTATATTACTTGTACTTCCCGTCACTTCAAATTTTCCCATCCAAAATCCATTACTTTCAAAACTTGTAAAGGATGGGTGTGTTAGGTATTCTCCTATCTTTGAACCATTTGATACACTTGTATTTTTATTTTCAAATACTATTTCTATTGTATCTGGCTTGCTTGAACTTTCTGGTTTTCCTTCTATATAGTTTGTATAATTTCCTTCATTAAATATTCTATATTTATATCTTGGTATCCATACAAAATATGATTCTATATTACTTTCTGGTATTACCTCATTATCTTCATAGTTTATTGTTTTATCTTTTAGAATAATCGCATTGGCCCATACTTTATTTTTATAGTTATACCATTCTTTTTTGATATCTGCTTTTTTTACTGTTCCATCAATTTCTATTGTTACTGCTACTAAGTCACTATTTATAACAGGGTCTGCTCCATTTAAAACAGAATCTTTATATTTTTCTGCTTCTAAAAGCTCACTATCACTAATTGTACATGGACTCTTTTCTACTACTTTTGGTGATGACCCACTAAATGTCTTTTTTCTATGCAATATCCATTTATTTCTAAAGTGGCACTTATATTACCACTTTTATCAACCACAACTGTTCCACTTGTTGGTTTTGTTCCTTTGATTGATAACTTGGTATCACTTGGAAAATCAAATCTTGTATCTTTATCTCCTGTTATCATACTACTCATGTATTTATTCTCAGCTGCTGATATAACACCATTAGCTGACTCTATAGCTGCACCTTTTTTTGCCTTATCTATTGTATTTAATACTAGTGGCATTGATATTAGTGCAACTACTGCTAAAATAACTATTACAGCAAGTAATTCTATAAGCGTAAATCCTTTCTTTTTCATAAAAAAAATACACCTCTATTCTAAAGTGTATTTTAACATACCCCCCCCCCACTTGTCAAGTGGAGCGTGGGTGTACTTAGAATTCTTATATAATAAAACTATAACCCTGTAATATCGATAGCTTTATGGATAATATATCCATTTTCTGTTTTTATATTTTTTACAATAAATCTTACTTTTTCATTAACACTACCTGTTATATCCGAGTCCATATTTACTTTTGTGAAAAAAAAGTATTCAATATTATCTTCACCTAGTATTATTCCATTAATATCATCTATATATTCTTTTATTATACCTTTTTTCTTCTCGCATGATAGATTTTCCTCCATAGTTTCTGAAAAATTTAGTTGTTCTTCTATTTTAGCTAAAGCGTTATACATTTCAATTTTTTGCTCTTTTATCATATGGTAAGCATCTACTTTCAACTGTTAAGTTGTCTTTTATTCCTACAAACCAATCTTTAGCGCCATTAATTGATTTAAAATCATCAACATTAAATGGTTTATATGTTTTAAAAAAGCTTTTTTCTACTTTTTTTCTTTAATTAATTCCTCTTTATATATTGTGTAACCAATTGAATTTATTAAAAGGTTAATTCGTTCTTTATCTTGCTCTACTGATGAAATATATGTATATGGTTTTTGGCGTGGCTCACTATAAACAATGTTAGGATTGTAATATTTAGTTTCAGCATTATTTTTCTTTATAAATTATATAATTTTGAATTGTTGATTTATAGTAATCAGTATAACAGTATTCTCCTAGCATAAAAAGCTTCCTTAGAATTAAATTTTTCATAAGTTTCATGTTCAAAATAATTTTTATTATGTAAATCAGTGATAACACCTATTTCAATTGGTTCTTTTTTATCACTTCGAAGGCACATTTTAGAGAAACATTCTTTAATTGTTGTTAATAGTTCCTCTGTCTCTTTTTTTCTGTTTTTGGTTCTGGATCTATGCCATTTCCATAAACACTGTTCCCATTTCTAATAAGTGGACAAATGTAATAATTACCTTCTTTAGTTGTAAGGGATAATATAGCGCCATTTTTATCTAATGCACAATAGCGTAGAAAATCTTCACCTCTAGCGCCTACTCTAAAACAACTTCCAGTATCTATTCCAGCCGTAAGTACTTTTTCATCATCATACTCTAATATACCATAAGAAATACCATTAGCACTTATTCCACGAACAAATGGAATTGTAGCTGCTACTTTACTTTTTCTCTCATGATGAAGCTTTTTTACTTTTCTTATAATTACATCAACAGGTTCATTGCAATGCTGCCTTGAAGACTGAATTTTAGCTATTGTAGCAAGAGAAATATCTTGCTCATCAGGCTCTAATTCATAAAGTAATACTTTACTAGCATCAATTACATCTAAAAGAGAATTAATATTCATTTTACCTTTAGATTTTTCAATTATATCATTTAAAGCTTTAAAATGATTAATTGTATTTGCAAGCGTATAATTAAGTCCAAAAAGCTAGTCCATTTAAAACAAGTCTAATTAAACAATCATTATCAACTTTTTCATTTCCCAGTAAAAATGTAACTAAAACTGGATTAATTATAGGTTTACCCTTATCATTGTAAGAAATATTACTTAAATCAATATCACGAAACACATAAATACATCTTTAATTGTTACATCATGTGTTCTTTTTGCTAGATAATTTTTCTTAAATTTTTCAATGTGTTCTTTTTCTAAATTTTTCTCACGTCTAGTAATTGTTGTTTTTATTATATGGGCTAAAAAGGTATCCCACTCTTCATGTTTTTCATTCATTCTTCTTCCACATGGAATATATTTCATTTATATACTCATCTATTTCATTATGATTTATTTTAAAAATATTTTCTAGATATGTATATTCTTCATCTTTAAAACACCTTTTTACTTTATCAAATAATTGATAACCGTAAAACTCATCTTGATGTTTTATTCTATATTCTCTTCTACTATCAGTAAAATCTAATCTTGCTGATCTATCAAGAGCACGATCTGTTATATTTGAAAACTTACCACGGACTAGTTTTAAACTATTATCAAGCCCCAAAACACTATACGCATTAAGTGATAAAATAAGCTTTTCATAATCATTTAATTCATTAGTATTAGCTAATTCTCTATATATACAGTTAACATCATGTACTCTAACTTTTTTTAATAATTCTTTATCCAGTTTAATACCTAGATTTTCACTTTTTTCATCTAATGATGGTATATAAATATCAAATTTTAAATATAATAACCATTCTAACTCTGTTTTTTTTTAGTGTTAGGGCATAAGTAAGTTTAGCATGATTATGAATAATTAAATTAAATAAGCTTTCAAATAATTCTTCATCTTCAATTTGAAATTCCCGTTTACACCAAGCTTTAACTTTAGAATAATCTTTATCATGCTACAAGCTATATACATATCTAAGCTCAGTGATAGGAATGTTTTTAAGCTCATCACTACAATTATTTTTTATATATGTATCAAGTGAATCAAGATATAATCTTTCATTTTCTTTATTTAAATTATGTATATATTCAAGATTATTTATATGACTCATAATATATTCATGTTTCTCTAAAACGTATAATTTTATATCCTCAGGAAGTGACATAAAAGGATGATATCCTCGCTGTGTTTTTTTTGGCTTCCATGTAAAACGTTAAAAATTCTTCATTATCAAAAAATTGTTTCTGAATATTTGAACCAGATGTTTTAAAAAAAGCATTAAAACGAATTCTATCTACTTTTGTAAAATCAGATGCATATGGAACAAACTTTTGCATTTCATCATTACTAAGGGAAAGTCCAAAAGCATTAAGAGAAGCTGGTGGCATCGCTAAAATACTTTTTATAAATTCACTGTTTGATAATAGCATAAGGCGTTCTTCTTTTGTTTTATTTTTAAAATCTTGAATCATAAAATCACCATCATTCTAAATGTTTACAACACTTATAATATATAGTTATTTACCTCTTTTGTCAATTTTTTGTTTAAAATGTACATTTTTTTACTCATAATTAAATAGAATATTCGCAGATATTCACCAAAAAGAGTTTACTCTTTTTTTCTTTTTTGATATAATTTTATATGGAGATGATATTATGGACTGTATTTTTTTGTAAAATTATAAATGGAGAAATTCCAAGCTATAAAGTTTATGAAGATGAAACTGTTTTAGCATTCTTAGATATTAATCCAGCTAGTAATGGTCATACTTTAATAATCCCTAAGAATCATTTTGTTGACAGTACGGATATTGATAGTGATACTGTTATGCATATTTTTAAAGTAGGTTTGAAAGTTAAAAATTACTTGAAGAAAAGCTAAAATGTACAGGTATTACTTTTTCTCAGAATAATGGTGATGTTGAAGAAGTAAAACATTTTCACTTACATGTAGTTCCACATTATGAAAATAATGAGGAAATTAAAAACCCATCTGAAATTTATGACATAATAAAAGGCGACTAATTAGTCACCTTTTTATTTTTCTTCTTGCAAAGCTTCTTTTTCTTGATAAATTAAGTCTTCCACGTTTGTCATAACCTAAACTTTTTACAATGATTTCATCACCAACAGATACAACATCACTAGGTTTTTCAACACGCTTACTATCTAAATGTGAAACATGAACAAGTCCTTCACATCCAGGCCACAATTCAACAAAACATCCAAAATCTTCAACTTTTACTACTTTTCCTTTGTAAATAGCACCATCTTCTACTTCTCTTACAACATCTTTGATACGACGTGCTGTCTCATCAATAATATCTTTATCACTATGATAAATTATTACTCTACCATCTTCTTCTATATCAACTTTTACAGCATTAACATCAGTTACTGTATTTACGTGGCTTGATTCTAGAATTATCTTAGTAATCATTTCTCCACCTTTTCCAATTACTTCTTTAATACGATTTGGATTAATATAGAATGACATTGTCTTAGGAGCATATTTACTAACTTCGCTTCTAGGTGCAGCAATTTGTTTTTCCATAACATCTAAAACTTGCATACGTGCTTTTTTGGCCTTATCTAAAGCTTCTTTTAGTATTTGTTTTGTAATACCTTTAATTTTAATATCCATCTGAAGAGCACAAATTCCATCTCTAGTTCCTGCTACTTTGAAATCCATATCACCAAGATGATCTTCCATACCTTGAATATCAGTTAAAATTGTATAATCAGATTCATGTGTAATTAATCCCATAGCAATACCTGCTACTGGAGCTTTTATTGGCACACCTGCTGCCATTAAAGCCATACAACCAGCACAAATAGATGCTTGGCTTGATGAACCATTGGATTCAAGTATTTCGGAAACAACACGAATTGTATATGGGAATTCATCCTCACTTGGTATTACCTGTTGCAATGCACGTTCTCCTAAAGCACCGTGTCCAATTTCTCTTCTTCCAGGTGCACCATAACGTCCTGTTTCTCCAACTGAAAATTGAGGGAAATTGTAATGTAACATAAATCTTTTCTCGTCCTCAATAGAAAGCCCATCTAAAATTTTGATGTTCCCCTAAAGCTCCAAGCGTAACAACACCTAAAGCTTGAGTTTGTCCTCTTGTAAATAAAGCAGACCCATGAGTTCTAGGTAATAGGTCAATATCAGTTGATAATGGTCTAATTTCATCCATTTCTCTTCCATCAGCTCTGGTATGTTTCTTTTACAACTATATTTCTAAATATTTCATATTCGATATTTTCAAGTACTAATTTTACTTTAGTAATTAATTCTTTTTTTCTCATCTTCACTTAAAGATGCGCCCTTCTCTTCATATATTTTAACAACATCTTCTTTTGCTGCATCAATAGCAGCATATTTTTTCTAACTTATCTTTAATACGCATAGCTGTATTTAAAGTAGGACCAGCAAGAGCTTCTATTTTTTTCTTGAAATCATCAGTAATTTCTAGTGTTTCATATTCCATATCTTCTTCACCAATTGCTGATATTATTTCTTCTTCAAAAGCAATAAGTTCCTTAATAGCTTCATGTCCAAACATTAAAGCTTCAAGCATATCGTCTTCACTTACTTCTTTTGCACCTGCCTCTACCATATTAATAGCGTCTTTAGTTCCTGCTACTGTTAAATCAATATCAGAGTTATCCATTTGTTCTTTTGTTGGATTTATAATAAATTCACCATTAACTCTTCCCCACTTTTACACCAGCAATAGGCCCATCAAATGGAATTTTACTAATTGATACTGCTAAGCTTGAACCTAACATTGCTGTCATTTCTGGTGAATTATCCTGATCTACTGATAAAACTGTATTAACTATTTGTACTTCATTTTTAAATCCATCCTTAAATAGTGGTCGCATAGGACGATCAATCATTCTAGCTGCTAATGTAGCATTTTCAGTAGGACGTCCTTCTCTTTTTAGAAAACCACCTGGTATTTTACCAACAGAATAAAGTTTTTCTTGATATAAAACTGTTAATGGAAAAAAATCAGATAATAAATTAGCAGTTTTAGCAACAACAGCTGCAGTTAAAATAACTGTATCACCATAACGAACTAAAACAGCTCCATCTGCTTGTTTAGCAAGTTCTCCATGTTCTACAACAATTTTTCTTCCTCTAAAATCTAATTCAAATACTCTTTTCATTTGTTACCTCCTTTTTTATACGTTCTATATTTTTCTAACAACTTTTGTTTTTCAACAACCGTATCATGAATATTAAGTTCTAATGAAGCCGGTTTTAAATCATCTATCGAAATATAAATATCTCCTTTTTCTGGACAAAATAAATTCTTATAATATTCATTATTCTCTATATCAATAAAATCACTATATTCTAGATCATAACCTTCAGAATATAATAATATTCTATCACCTAATTTTTGACTGCTATAAGTTGTTGTACATGATGAAAAACCAAAAAAATCTCTATTAAGTATTTTAGCAACTACATAACTATTCCCTATAAACACTCTTTTTAACGATACTTTCTGCATTCTATCATAATTATATAGCTTAATCATATTTCTTTTAAATTTACTTTTTTGTGTTCTATAATATTAGCATAAAAACTATCATAAGAAATTGCCTTACTGCTGTGTTCTATAATATTATCACAAAAACTATCATAAGGAATTAAATTACTTTCTAATTCATCAATAGAAACAGATCTACTTTTTATCAAATCACGAAATAAGCCATTATCTTTTTGGTAAAACAATGATTCTTGATTAGTATCTTTGTATACTCCAATAAAAACTCTTTTACTATCCATATCTTATTATTTCCTTTCAAATAACTTTATATTCTTAAAACTAACACTTTAATATTTTAGAATTAAAGTTATAAAAAATTATTATTTTTTATTTATAAATAAAAATAAAGACACTTAAAATAAGTGCCTACTTTATTATTTTCTAAGTCCTAAACTAGCTATCAAGTTTCTATAACGAGTAACGTCAGTCTTAAGTAAATATCTTTGTAAACTACGTCTTTGACCAACTTTCTTTAAAAGACCTCTTCTTGAATGATAGTCATGTTTATGTTCCTTTAAATGCTCAGTTAATTCGTTAATCTCAGCAGTTAAAATAGCAATTTGTACTTCAGCAGATCCTGTATCTCCTTCAGTTCTTGCATATTTCTTTATAATTTCTTGTTTCTTTTCGCTTGTTAATGCCATAATTTTTTCTCCTTTTCTAAAATTCGCTTATTCCTAGAAATCGTCGGAGGATCGAATCTCCACGAATAAGTACATAAATAATATACACTATATTTTATTAAAAAAGCAATGTATTTTTTACTTTTATTTAACTTTTAAGTTCCTTATTATTTTTAAGGTATTCATCAATTAGATTCATAAGTTCAAGTGCAACAGAAGATGGAACAATTTTTCCTATTTCTTCTACACCCGCTTCTTTGATTTTAGTAATAGTTTTATATTTTTTAACAATTGTTTTTTTCTAACACTACCAATTCCAGCTACATTGTCTAGAATGCTTTCAACTGCACCCTTACTTCTAATTTGTCTATGATATGCAATTGTAAAATCGTGTACTTCATCTTGCATTCTTTCTAAGAAATAAAATAAATTACTTTTTTTATCAATTGAATTTCAACAATAGGATCAAAAGCTAAAGAGCACTAGTATTATGCTTATTATCCTTCTTTAATCCAACTACTGGTATATTCATACCTAAACTTTTAAGGATTTCTCTTGCCACATGAATTTGTCCTAATCCACCATCAACAATAATTAAATCTGGTTTTTCTAAGTTATCTCTTAAAATGCGAAAATACCTTCTATAAATAACTTCCTTCATCATTCCATATTCATCGTTTGAATCTTCCATGATTTTAAATTTACGATAATCATTTTTACTTGGTTTACCATCCTTAAAAACTACCATTCCAGAAACACTATATGTTCCAAAAAGATGAGAATTATCAAAAGTTCAATACGATATAAACTATCAAGTTTAAGAATATTTCTTAATTCTTCATTAGCGCTAGATGTTTTAGTCTGATCTTTTTCAATCATTTCAAATTGATTTAAAAGTGATATTTTGGCATTTTCTTTTGCCATATCAACTAATTTTTTCTTAACACCTTTTTGTGGGGCTTTTACAGATACAGATAGGAATTCTGACAAAGTATTATAATCAACAATTTCTGGTACAAGAACTTCTTTAGGAAGTAAAAACTACCAGAATAAAACTTAGCAATATAATTTGTAAGTTCTTCTCCTTCGTCTTCCATCATAGTAGCTATCTTAGAATGCCTTTCTAATACTTTACCACCGCGAATAAAGAAAACTTGAATTGATATATAACCCTTATATATATAATATCCAAAAACATCTCTATCAACATTATCTTGAACTTCTACTTTTTGTTTAACTAATGTTACTTTAATATAATCAAGCAGTTCTTTTAATTCTTGTGCTTTTTCAAAATTAAGACTTAAAGCAGCATCATTCATTTCTTTTTTGTAATACGCTCTGTTACATAAGTATGGTCTCCTTTTAAAAAAACTTAATTATTTCATCTCTCATCTTTGCGACCACACTTTGATCTACTTTATGAGTACAATACCCAAGACATTCATGTATGTGATAATAAAGGCAAGGACGACTATATGTATTACATTTTCTAAGAGGATACATACGATTTAATAAATTAACTGTATTTCTTGCAGCTCCAACATTTGGATATGGTCCATATAAGTTACCTTTGTGTTTTTTCTTATTTAGACTTCTAACAACACTAAGTTTTGGAACTTTATCGTTTGTAAGTTCAATATAAGGATAGCTTTTATCATCTCTAAGTAAAATATTATATTTAGGATCATGCTCTTTTATTAAATTCATCTCTAAAATCAGAGACTCTGTTTCACTTCCAACAACAACATATTCAAAGTCAACAATTTCACTTACAAGTTTAGCTGTTTTACCTGTATGTGTACCTCTAAAATAAGAGCTAACACGGTTTTTTTAATTTTTTAGCTTTACCAACATAAATAATAACCCCATCTTTATTCTTCATTAGATAACAACCCGGCAAATTAGGAACCAAAGAAAGTTTTTGTTTTATATAATCCATAGTATCACCTACTTTATTATACCAAAACTATTTCTATTTTTTACATAATACTTTTCCGTAAATAGTATCTGATACAGTTTTAATTTCACTATCATTCATAATAGCTTTATATTCAATTGAAGAAAGCAACATATGATTATAATCATTTTCTTTTAAATTAATTAACGCTTGCATATTTCTTAATACTTTCTTTCTTGAAATAATAATATCATCAATACAGTATTCATATTCACTTATCTTATATTTTGAATCAAAATATTTAACAATATCAAGCTTTAATAAATCTTTACTTATAACATTTCTTTTAGAATTATCTAAAAGTTTAAAATAAATATCTTCTTTATTTTCATTAACTTTATGTATACGGTAATTATCTAACATACTATCTGGAACATAAAAGTTTTTACCGCTTGTTATGCTACTTTTAAATTTACCTTTTTCATTAATAATATTTCCACCTATATTATCTTCAATATTAAGTCTAATAATCATATTTTTGGTATTTTCTTTAATATATTCAGGATGACATTTAATATAACTATAGTATCCCATTTCAATCAATTCATCAACATAGTCCATATATAGAGACTCAGTTAAAATATCTCCTTATATATTTTATTATTATAGTCATTATAAATATCTATGCCATATTCTGTTATAAGATTTAAATTAGTTTTTATAATATCATTTGAAAGTAAAAATAAATCAGAATTATTCCTAATCATATAATCAAAATTATTAAGAGAAAATAAAGTATCAATATTATTCATAAAATTATTATAAAGTGGTACTTCTCTATTACCTGACATTCTAACTTTTAAATTTGAAACAAAAAGGCCAGGATTATTCATAAAAAATTCTTTTTTTCATGTTGTTATTAGAAATTAACATTTTAATATTAGAAACAATTCTTTCATCAGTATTCAAAATAATGTATAAGAAATCACTTTTACTAAGTTTTTTTAAATCAATTGGCATAATTTCAAATATGTGACTTAAAGATGATAATGAACTATTATTTAAAATAAGCTCTCTCATCTTGATTAAACTGGTTAAAGTTATAACCATATTTAAGGAATAACTCTACATATTGTTCTAAATCAGTAGCACTTTTCTCCTTACTTTTTCTTCTAAATACAATTTTTTATTTAATTCAATAATATAATTTAAAACAGCCTTTAAATCGTCAGGATAAGGTATATCATATACAAAGTCTGGTATAGAAATATAATTATCTAACTTAAGTGATAATTGTTGAAAGAACTCAGCTAGTTTCATATATGTAACTAGTACTTTTGTTTTATTTCTATTATATTTATCATATTGTGGTTTTAAATTATTGTAGTTACTTCTAACTAGTTCTATAAATTTATTAATTATTTTATCTCTTCTATCAATATCATCTAGAGAAATATTTCTTATTTCTTCTTGTAATTTTTCCTTGAAATCCTTTGGAACCGAAACTTTAAATACTTTTTTTTTTTCAATATCAACAACAATAGTTCTTTCATTAGTTACATTACTAATATTCACTTCATCTATCTTTGGGATGTTATCAAGGCATGCTACTTCTAAAACATCATTATTTAAAATATCCTCAATAAAATTAGCTATAATTATACTACTTTTAAGTATTGAATAAAACTCTATTTTTTCATTTGCAGCTTCAAAAAACATACATCATCTAATTTATCAAATTCTTCATCTTTTAGAATATTAATTCTTTTACCTATTAATACCGCTAAATCATTCATTTGTTAACACCTTTTTTCTTGCTATTATCAAGTAATTCAAACACTTCTTCTTCAATATCTTTTTGTTTCGAAAGAAAATTTGCATCCTTTACTTTTTCTCTCAAAATAGCTTCTTCTTTTCTATAAGCTTGAATACTATTTTGAATACGATTTCTATATCTGGAATCAATATCACATTTCTTTACAAAAGCATCAATTATAACATATGTATTTATATCAATGCGATCATATAAAATTCTTGTTTTAAAATTTTTAACTTCATAAATACCATTAATATTGTTATTATTTACAAATCTTCTATTCCTTTTAAAATTTCCATTTTTTATAGATAATAATAATTCTTTAAAAGAATCATAATACTCTCTATCAATATCTTTTAAAGCGCTTATTATTCTGTCACCATTTTCCTGAATATTAATTTATTAGAAGTCTCAATTTCTAAGAAATTATCACCTTTCTCATATAAAATACCTCTTATAGTTTCAATTATAAATTGCATTAATTCTTCTTCTTTTTTAAATTCACTAACTTCTTCATCACTTAAATCACTATTTGAATTTAAAAAGTTAATTACTTCAACTTTATATTGATAACAATCAGTCAAAATTTGATTAATCTTTTCTAAATATAGCTCACTATCACTGGCTGGTAATACACGCTCTATTTCATTTATTGAATTACACTTCATTAATAAATCTATATAAGATTTAACATCAAGCATTTTAACTTGTTTTCTATCCTCTTCATGATTGATTAAAATATCAGAAGAAACGTTCTCGTTATCTGAGATAATAATTTTTTAGATACATCTTTATTTTTTATTTTCTCTTTATTATATAGTTGCTCATTATGATTTAATACTTCTTTTTTAAAAGCTGTTTTCTTTGATCAAAAGTTATTTTTTCACTATCAAATAAAATAAACAAGTCATCTAATGAATCAATATACTTGTTTTCCAAATTGTTTTAAATATTCTCTAACTTTTTTCATACTGCCACCCCTTTTTTGATTGTTTATTTTATCACATAGATTTTATATAGTCAAGGAAATAACCATTATGACTTCAATATTGCTTTTTATACTAATTTTGTTATAATGTTAATGGTGATTTTATGAAAACGCTATGGAATAATGTAGAAGATGAATATATAATTCAAAAATCCAAATTTATCACTTTACTATGCCATATCAAATCTACTGATGAAGTAAACACTATTTTAAAAAAAATAAGAGATGAGTATAAGGGTGCTACTCACTATTGTTATGCATACATAGTTAACCAAGTAAAAAGATTTTCCGATGATGGTGAACCGGGTGGTACTGCTGGTATGCCTATTTTACATGTATTAGAAGAAAATAATTGTAACCATATTCTTGCTGTCGTAGTTAGATATTTTGGAGGTATTAAACTTGGTGCTGGTGGTCTTGTTAGAGCATATTCAAACTCTGTAATAGAAGCTTTAAAAAAAGCTAGTTTAAGAGATGAAATCATTGGTAATGAAATTGAAATAATACTACCCTATGATAATGTTAAGAAAGTTGATTATATCTTAGATGATATAAAAATTAAAGAAAAAATATTTGACGATAAAGTTAAATATATATTACTAATATCTGATATAGAAACTAATATATATTTAGAAAAATTAAAGCCGCTTTGCTTATCCATTAATATTCTTTATAAAGATATTTTAATATAAAAAACATGTTCAATGAACATGTTTTCTTATGCCTCTAAAATCAAGCGTTTGGAATAGCTCTAGTCATTTGTTGTCCTCCACCATTTACAGGTTTGTTAATTAATGTTCCATTAATAGCAAGTCCACTTGAAGTTCCACCATCTAAATTTGCAGCATTATAAGCACCATAATTCATAAGTATTTCTGTCATATCAACCATATCAGCACCTAAAATACCGCTTGTATAATCACGGCCATCCATAACAAGGAATAAAACAATTCCATCTTTTCTCTGACCTATAGCACTTCTTGGGGCATCTCCCCAGCCACCATTTCCACGAATAAATGATGGTTCACCATTAACAATTAAGAATGGTCCAAATTCAACAGCGTCTCTAACACCTTTATTGATAGCTTCTTTACCACTTATTTTGGCTAAAATAAGTTTATTGTCTTTGTAAATCCTATAATTCCGCCAGATTGATTAAGTTTTGCTTCATCACTTATAATTTTACCATCTTTAATTACAATACCATGTGGTACTCCACCATTACTATTATATTCAGGGTCAATAAAGCCACTTGCATTCATAGCAACTAAAGCGTTGTTGTTTTTCGCAATATCAACTAACATTTGTCCGCTCTTACCCATGTATTTAGAAGTCGCTATTTTTACTTTTTCAGGATGATAAATAGCAACCAAATAACCTCTTAATCCAGGCTCATTTATATTAATAACCTTATAGTCATCATTACCTTTATCACGTGTTAAAACTTCTTTATCATATTTGTTTTTATATGTAACAACAGCAGAATCATAATCAACAAATTTAATTAATGATGAATCTGTTTCTTCTCCAGATTCAATAACTTGATTTTGATCTAATACTTTTAGCTATTGTCTCATCACTATAAAACCACGTTGCTAAATATTGATGATTCATAGTAGTCATAGCTGTTGTAATAAGCCAATTTCTAAATCCAGACCATGGTCCATATAAAAGTGTTAACCCACTACCACATCCTAGGACAAAAAGACTAATAAAAACAGTAATTATAATCTTAGTTGATTTTTTCATTTTCTTTTTTTCTTTTTACTTCTTTTCTCTTTATGCATTTTACTTTCCTCCTAGAAAACTACCATCTTTATCATAATCAATATAATCGCTATATAAATCAAACTCTATTTTATCTAGCTTTAGTGCGCTATTACTTTCTTTTTTGGCCATTCATTATAAGAAGTTACGAATTCATTATATCCTTTTATATCAGTCATATAGTAATTCATAATTGCTTCGTATCCTTGTTTAAATAAATTACATGTATTATTAACTCTATTATCAGAGTATTTTCTCATACAATTATCTTCAAGATATTTAGAATCATCATGAACTTTATGTACAAGAGCTGAATATTCATCCATAAAAGAAATAATTTCTTCTTTACTATCTGAGATATCCTCTAAATATAATTTTTCATCCTTCATTGTATAGTATTCAGTTCTTTTTTTCGCTAAATTCTTCAACTAGTGGTGAAAAAGTTTTATAACTTTCTTTTATTTGTTCCATTGTTTTTATTGTTTCTTCTCTATCTTTTTATATTTTTAACAAAATTAACTGTTAATAAAGAAATAGCTGTAATAATTAAGACTACTACTAATATAATTATAAAGACCTTTTTATTTTTTATGTTCATACATACACCTCACACTAACTCTTTAGCATTATATCAAATATTGTCGAATTTTACAATCACTATTCTGTTTAGACACCAAAAATAGCAGTTTATGTAAATTAACCAATTTAATTAAAATATTTATGTAAAATGGAAAGGCACATCAAAGGAGAGAGAAAAATGTATAGTTACAATTTAAATTATGATTTAAAAAAATATAAAGTTTTGCCACAGGAAGAAAATATGAAATTAGCTCATGATTATGAAAATGGAGAGGCAGAAGCTAGAGAGAAATTAATTCTACATAATTTAAGATTAGCCATATCCTATGCTCAAAAAATAGCTGGATCAAAGGGCGAAATGTTAGAAGAATTAGTAAGTGTTTCAATATTAGGATTAATAAAAGGAGTAGATTCTTTTAACCCAAACATTAATATTAAATTTGCTACATATGTTTCAACTTGTATTCAAAATGAAATATTTATGTATCTAAGAAAAAATAAAAAGCACGATCAAGTTGCTAGTTTAAATGAGCCCATTATTTCACGTGATAGAGACATATCAGATCTTACACTTGAAGAAATGGTGCAAGATTCAAATGGACTTATAGAAGATAAAGTTGAAGCAGATGTCGAAAAAAACTGTAATTAGGGAAATTATAGATTCCCTTCCACCACTTGAAAAAGAGGTTGTTAAAAAATACTATGGCTTTGATTCAGATAGAAGATACAAACAAGATGAAATCGCTAATATATTCGGATATACTCAGTCATATACATCCCGTATTTTAAAAAGAACAAATGAAAAAATAAAAGAAAAATATCTTAAAAGAATGACTTAATTTTAAAATAGTAATTGACATTTAAGAAAAATATGATATACTTAAATAGTCATTATTGGACTGTTAGCTCAGTTGGTAGAGCAACTGACTCTTAATCAGTGGGTCTAGGGTTCGAATCCCTAACAGTCCACCATTAGATGTATTTAAATATCTAACCCATTTATGTTAGATATTTTTATTTATTGAAATACAATATTTTATCAAAATTTTACTTATATTTTACAACTTTAATTTACAATGTTATAATATGACTGCAGGTGATGTTTATGAAAAGTAAAAAAGATATTGAAAATTTAATTTGTGATGCACTAAAAGAAAATAATATTAATACCAACTCTATTAACCCTACTACAATAGACAAGATTGAAGAAGAATATAAGAAGCTTTACAATATGCTAGTACCAAATAATGAAGAAAAAGAGTTGGATACATTTAATGATGCTACTTGTATAGTAAAAGCTATTAATAAATATAAAGTAATAGAAAGCGATACTATGAATGCTAAAATTGCCGTTGATATAGCATTCTCAATGTGTAAAAATCCAATTTGGTATGTTGGTTCAAATTATAATATACAGGTTAATCTTGAACCTATTAATACCAAAGAGATCTATCAAAACCAAGAACAAATTCTCAATGAATTAAAAAATAACTTAATAGATATTATTGTAAATAATAGAAATTTAAAAATTGAATTTAGTTTAGAATATTTTTATAGATATACTTTAACTATTAAAAGACAAAATCAAAATAATAACAAAATAGAAAAAGATAACATCAGTCTAGGAAATGATGTAGATGCAATTAAAGTTAAAAGCAAATTATTTGGTAGAAAAGCAAAAAAATGACTATAAAGTCATTTTTTACATTAATTTACCTTTACTACCTTTTATACCTTTCAATCCTTTTGAGCCACTAAAATTACTTAAGATATTTGATTCAAATGAAGATACTTTTTTAGCATCATTTTTATAACTCTTAATACATAATGTAATTGCGTCATCTAAAAGATCTTTATATTCTTTACCAGTATAACTCCATAAATAGAATGCTAGCGATCCAGGAATTGTATTAGGTTCATTAACATATACTTCGTTTGTTTTTTATTAATTAAAAAGTCAATTCTTGCAATACCACTCAAATTTAGTGCTTTAAATGTGGCTTTAGCCATATCTCTTACAGTTGCTTCTACTTCACTAGAAATTCGTGCAGGAATAACACGGTCACTTGAACTCATTTTTCCTGCCCCAGCAGTTTTACAAGCTTTATTCTTACCTTTTCCGCCACTTAAATATTTGTCATTATATGTTAAGAAGTCATGACTAGTTAACATTTCATCAATTGCACTTGTTTCTTGATATTCATAGTTACCAAGAACACTACAATTAACTTCCATTAAATTAGGAATCATCTCTTCAACAACAATTTTGTTATCATATTTAATAGCTTCCATTATGCAATTATCTACTTCAGTTTCATTCTTAGCAACAGAAATTCCAATACTACTTCCAAGATTTGCTGGTTTTACAATAACTGGATATTTTAGAGCTTTAATATTAGCTAAAATATCTTTATTGTCATTCAAATAATCAGTATCATAAAACCATGTATATTTTGGTATATTTATGTTACAAGAAGACATAACTTGTTTTTGGACAACTTTATCTTGTCCTAAAGCAGCACCTAATACATTTGGTCCAACATATGGAATACCAACAGAATCAAGTAATCCAGCTAAAGATCCATCTTCAACACCTTTTCCATGAACAATTGGAAATACAACATCTAATTCTGCTACATCACTTTTAAAAAATCCCATTTACCTTTTGTAAAAAGAACCCATTTTCCTTCTTTACTAGCATAACCTTTTTAGCATATTTCTTTAATGTATCAAAATTTCTGTATACATCAATATCCATAAGCACTTTACCAGTATACCAAATTCTATCCTTACTTATATAAATTGGAATAATATCATATTTTTCCTCATCAATATTATTCATAGCCTGTACAGCTGTAATGATACTTACCTCATGTTCTACTGTACATCCTCCAAATATAACACCTAACTTTATCTTCATTTCACTCACTCCTTATTTTTCATTAAAAATATCAGGTAAATCATTTTCTAATAATACATATGTTTCTTTTGTCTTTTAACTGTTGCATCATTGGAAAAGCCAATTTAACATCATTAATAACATGTATTTTCTTTTTAGGATATTTTTACTAATTAATCCATCATATATAGGTTTAGTTTGGGTCTCCCCTACTAAAATTACCTCATCACAAACACTTGCAATGTGTTTTCCAAATTCCTTATTAAGGTCATCCTGTATATCACCCATCTCAATCATTCCAGGGGTAACAATTATTTTTTACCAGGCATAAGAGCTAAAACATCTAATGCCATACTAGAACCAACTGGATTAGAATTATATGCATCATCAATAATATTGATATCTAAATATTTTTTTAATTCCAAGCGATGCTCGACCGGACAAACTTTTTTAACTCCAACTTGTAACTGATTGATGGAAATACCAAGAGCATGTCCTAGCGCTACACCAGCTAAAATATTATATACATTAGCTTCACCAAGTAATTTAGTTTCAAATGGATACTTCTTTTTATCGCCTTTAAATACAACATTAAATTTAGTACCAGTATGAGAAAGTTTTATATCACAAGCTCTAACATCAGCATCCTCATTTTTTATACCTATCCAAATTATACGAACATTATTTTTTAGCTTATAAGATACTTGAAGTTCATCGTCTTTATTTAAAATACCTATTCCATCACTTGGTAGTGATTCAATTAATTCAAATTTACCTTTTGAATATTCTCTTGTGAACCAAAACTATCCATATGTGCTGTTCCAATTTTAGTTAAAATTCCATAAGTAGGATGAACTAAATCACATAATTCTTGTATTTCACCTCTTTTAAATGCTCCCATTTCAGCAATAAATAAATCATTAAATTTATCTAAATCATTATTAATTGTTCTGATTATACCAAGTGGAGTATTAAAATTCTTTGGTGTTGGTAATGCATTATATTTTACATTTAAAATATCACTTAAAATATTCTTACTACTAGTTTTACCATAGCTTCCAGTAATACCAATAACTTTCATATGATTCATATTATTAAGCTTTTTTATAGCCATACGTTTAAATTTTAAACGTATTGATGCTTCAATTGGCATATTAACAATATTAGCAATATAAACAACAAAATAATTTAAATATATCATAAGTCCAAATAATAAATAATAAAGATAAATATAATCCATATTAAAGAAAATGATAAATAATATAATTGGGATTAAATAAAGTACCATCGTTGTTACACATAATCTTTTAACACGACTATTAAATACAAGTGGTTTTTTTTTACTTGTTCTGTCTTTTTTGCTTTTATATATATAAGTGACATAATCATATAAAAAATTATGAAAATGCTCATACTTACTTTAATTGGTAAAACAAAGAAAAGTAGAAATAAGACAAATAATAATTCTGGTGTTATAAAAACTTTTTTCTTATTATCTAATATCCAATTAATATAACGATTTCCATCATTATACCAATTTTGTTGTAACATATGATATGATTTTTTAGATTTAATAATAATATATACATATGCCATTAATAAAGAAACAATAAATTGTGGTAACATATAATCAACTCCTTACAAAACTTCCAATAATACTAATTGTTTGACCTAAATTTTCTAAATATGCATAATGTGTGCAACCTTCATAAACAATTACAGCAGCATCTTTTATTAAGCCCTCTAATGTATATGCATCTTCTAACGGTACAGCAGCATCTAAGTCTCCCCATACAATTAAAGTTGGGCAAGTAATCTTTTTTTACATCATAAGTAATGTCCAAATTGACCGTTGAAACTAAAATCTCGCGCATGATAGCACTAGCACTTCTATAATCAGTAGATCCAATATGACGCTTAGCAATTTCAGAAAAACGATTAATTAAAGGAATCTTTTTTGCTTGTTTTAATATTTTTGTTTTTAAAGATAGTTTTTCAATTTCTTTTTTAAATGGACTTCCAAACAAGATTAATTTACTAGCTCCATATTTACTAGCAAATACTAAACTAACCTTTCCTCCAAAAAGAGTGACCAATTAAGATTGGATTAGAAACATTTAATTTTTTTACATAACTTATAAATGCACTCTGCATAATCATATACAGTATATACACGTTTTGGTTCTTCACTATCACCAAATCCCGGTAAATCTACAACAATTGTATCAAACTCATCATAAAATGGTTTAGCAATTGGTTCCATCATAATCGTATTTTGTCCCCATCCATGTAAATAAATAATTGCTTGTTTTTGGTTATTTCCTAAACGCTCATAATGTACATTTATACTATCTATTTTGCATACTATCAAAATCACCATTATTATTATACCATTTTTTATTATATTTAATAACATTTTTATAAATTCCCTTTATTTTTTTATACGATTATGTAAAGAAAAAAAGAGCATTTGCTCTTAATAACTATCAATATTGATTTTTACTTTTGGTAAATGATTAACATAAGCACTTGCTTGAACAATTGTTCTAATTGCATTAGCAATAGTTCCTGACTTACCAATCACAGCACCCATATCTTCATCCTTCACTAAAACCTGAATAATAATTTCATTTTCATCTTCAGAAAACATCTTTACAGTTATAGCATCAGGATCCTTTACAATACTTTCAACTAAAAATTTTGTTAGTGCTACTAAATCCATATTATTCACCTTTTTTTTTAGAAGTCATTTTACTATTATGGAATTTTTCTAAAACACCAGCACTTCTTAGTAAATCTCTTACTGTATCAGTTGGTTGAGCTCCATTATTTAACCATTTAATAGCTTTTTCTTCATCAATTTTAACTTCAGCTGGTTCACAAATTGGATTATATGTTCCAACTGTTTCAATAAATCTACCATCTCTTGGACTTCTAGAATCAGCTGCTACTACACGATAAAATGGTCTTTGTTTTGCTCCCATTCTTTTTAATCTTAATTTAACTGCCATAAAATCCCTCCATTCACTTAATACATAATACCATATTAAATATATGCTGTCAACCTTTTTTTATGTTTACAAGTAATAATTTAATTATTTCATTAAGTATATTTAAATTATGTATATAAATAGCAAATAAAAAGATAGCTAAATGCTATCCTAACTAAAATACTCTTTTTTTTAAAAAGGCTGGTATATCAGTATCATCGTCATCATCATCTACATCATTCTTTAGTTCTTTTGATGCTTGATTAGTATTTTCTCTTCTTGCATATGTAGGAGTTGCATGATCTTGTTCTTCATCATCAAATCCTGTAGCAATTACTGTTACTATTAACTCATCTGTTAAGTTTTCATTAATAACAGCTCCAAAAATAATATTAATATCTGTATTAGCAGATTCACGAATTACTTCAGCAGCTTCTTCTACTTCGAATAAAGTTAAATTTTCACCACCAGTAACATTAACAATGGCATCCGTTGCACCACTAATACTTGCTTCTAGAAGTGGACTTGCAACAGCTTGTTTTGCAGCTTCACTTGCTCTATCCTCTCCTATACCCATACCTATTCCAATTAAAGCCTTACCACGTTTTTGCATAACAGTTTTAACATCAGCAAAATCTAGGTTAATAAGTCCGGCAACGGCAATTAGATCAGAAATGGATTGAACACCACGACGAAGTACATTATCTACTTCTTTAAATGATTCAAGAAGTGGTGTTGATTTATCAATAATATCACGTAAACGATCATTTGGAATTATAATTAAAGTGTCAACGTGTTTTTTAATTCATCAAGTCCTGATACAGCTTGTTCCATACGTTTCTTACCTTCAAATGAGAATGGCTTTGTAACAATACCAACAGTAAGAGCTCCCATTTCTTGGGCGATATCAGCAATAACAGGTGAAGCACCAGTTCCAGTTCCACCACCCATTCCGCAAGTAACAAAAACCATATCAGCTCCTTCAAGTGCAGCCTCAATTTCATTGCGTGATTCCAAAGCAGCTTCTTTACCAATATTAGGATTTGCACCTGCTCCAAGACCATTTGTAAGTTCTGTTCCTATTTGAATTTTAACAGGTGCTTTAGAGTTATTCAAAACTTGTAAATCTGTATTAGCAACAATAAAGTCTACTCCTTTAACACCAGATTCAATCATACGGTTTACAGCATTACATCCGCCCCCACCGACACCGATAACTTTAATTTTTGCTAATTGGTCCATTTCTAATCCAAAATTCATATATGTCCTCCCTTATTCGTTAAAAAAATACCCAAATACTTTCCCAAGCATTGATTCATTCGATATATTATTTATTAGGCTTTTCTTAGTAGATGATAACTCGTCCATATCATTTTCACTTACCATACTGTAATCTTGTCCTTTTAGTCTTAATTTATGAATAAAATAAACAATATTTCCAAGTGCGACAGAATATTTATTATTTCTAACTCCAACAATACGAATGTTACCAAGTTTAGCAATTTTTCCTAAAACATCCTCAGCAATTAGAGAAAAATTATTCATACTACTTGTTCCACCACTTATTAGTATATAGTCTACTTCACGTTTTGTCAAAATATTTATTTCTTTTCTTGCCAAAACTAATATTTCTTCAATTCTAGACATAACTACTTCTGATGCTTCAAACTGATTAATTTTAATATTTTCACCAGTTTTATCTACTACTTCATATGTATCCGTTTTACTAGCATAAGTTTTATGAGCAAGAGCAAATAACTCTTTTACTTTTCTTGCATCTTCTGGTTTTAATTTATATATATAGGCTAAATCATTTTCAATGTTCTTACTTCCATATCCAAGAACAGAACTTTTTACAACAATACCTTTATTATATAAAGACACTGTTGTTGTTTCATGACCAATATTTATAATAGCACCAACTTGTTGTTCTAATTCTCTTGTTTTTAGAGCATATATGTCCCCTATACTTCCAATAGCAATATCAACAACTTCAAGTCCTAAATTTTCAAGAACACCAACAACTGAATATACATTTTTTTCTTAGCCGTTGATACCATAATTGCTCTAACAGAAAGAGATGCACATTTCATCCCTTTAGGATCTTTTACACCTGTTTTTGAATCAACTGTAAAATCTATTGGAATCACACCGACAAGTTCAGTATCTGGAATTTTTTTATTTTTAATAGCTTTTCTCAATAATTTATCAATGTCATCACCATTAACAATTCCATCTTCACTTTTAATTTCAGTATCAGCTTTAACCATTGTATACTCAGTATTATAGCCTGGTACAGTGGCTATGACTTTTTTTAATTTGATTCCAAGCATTTCTTCAAGCTCATTAAAACCTTCTTTTATACAAGCAGAAGCCTCATAAGCATCTGCAATTAACCCTTTTTTATTCCTCTAGATTTAACAGAAGATGCTGCTAATAAATTCAATTTATTATTAAATAATTCACAGACTACGATTTTGATGGTATCAGAACCAATATCAATACTTGTAAAGATATGTTTCACACGTATCATCTCCTATAATCTAATAACAATTATACTATATCTTTTTTCAAAATTAAAGTAAAAATGAAAAAAAAGTTCTAAAAAGAACTAATTTTCCTTAATTTCAAAATATTCACCAGAATCTAAATATAAGTATCCTTTTTTATTTTGGAAATTTTTTTACAATATCTAAATAACTATTCATTGTACTTATTTTCCCTAAAGTTATATATACATAATTACCATCTGCCATTGTACACAAAAATCTCTCATCATTAACATCATCAGGAACATATTCAATTTCAGAAATTCTTTTTAAAACATTTTCATCCATATCAATTAAACCTTGTAATAATTTATTATATTTTTCCTTTGGAACATAATTAATTAAAACAGTATTAGAAAGTTCACCATCATATAATTTTTTATCACTAAATGCTGTTTTATTAGAATAAGCATAATAAAATATAGGTTTATTTTCTACAACAGTAATATGAATTTCTTTTTAATTTCTTTTTAGTAACCTTAGCTTCTTTTTATGTACATATTATCTTCTAATTTACGTTCTAAAGAAAGACTTGAATATTTAAAAATGGATGGATAATCCTCTAAGGATAAAATTTCGATTATATCTTGATCAGATAAAATAGAGTTTCCACTAATAAAAAAAATATTTTTAATAGGAAAATCTATAAATGAAAAAAGCAACATAAAGAAGAAATATAGGCATAATAATAAACATAAAAATTCTGCCATAACGTATTTTTCTAGTTTTAGTTTTTTTATCTTTTTCTTATTTAAACTCTTACTCTTAACATTAGTATTCTTTTTAGTTTATTCTTATTTTTTAAAGAAGGCCTTTTTTTTTTTTTTTTTTTCTTTTCATAATATCACTCTACTTTACTATTTCTTGTTCTAAAACCAAATCTATATCAAATTTTTTCTTTAACTTTAGACTTTATCTCTTCAATAAGTTTTACAATATCACTACCGGTAGCACTTCCATAATTAATAATAAAATTAGCGTGTTTTCACTTACCTTTGCACCACCAATTTCTTTTCCTTTATAACCAATATTTTCAATAAGTGCTCCAGCATAATTATTATCAGGGTTGCGAAAGACTGAACCAGCTGAAGGATAATCAAGCGGTTGACTCATAAGTCGTCTTTGCTTTCTATCTTCAATTATACTTTGTATGTCCTTTAAATTCCCCTTCTTTAAAATTATCGTAGCACTAAGAATTATATATCCAGGGTTTGATTTAAAAAATGAAGTACGATAATGGAAAGATAGATCTTTATTATAAAATGTTTTAATTTTAAAATCAGGAGTTAAAACATCAACACTCTCAACAATATATCCCATATCACTTTTATAAGCACCAGCATTGTTATATATAGCACCACCAACAGTGCCTGGAATACCAGTTGCAAATTCAAGACCAGTAAGTGACATACGACAAGCTTTAAGCGCTAATTTCATAAGTGAATATCCAGCACTAACTTTAATAGTTGTTTCATTAAAATTAACATCATCAAATTTTGATAAATTAATTAAAATTCCGTCATATATGGGATTCTCAAAAATCAAATTAGAACCACCACCAATAACTTTATATTTTAATTTTTTACTTTTTATAAAATTCATTAAACAAATTAATTCTTCTATATTACTTGAAAAACCATATATTTACCAGTAGCTTTTACTTTATATGTGGTATAAAGTGATAAATCAACATTTTCTTTTATTTTACCACATTTTATTTTTTTAAATCAGTCACTATATTACCCCCCTACCTATAAGTTCTGAAATAGTATTATAAATGCGCGTTGCGCTATCCGTAACAGAAATAGATGCCATATTTTCTTTCATTTCAGCAATCTTCTTATTATCATATATCAATTCATCAATTGTCTTAACTAAGATATCACCTTTTAAATCACGTTCTTCAATTAATATTGCTGCATTTTTAGAAACTAAATCCATTGCATTTTTATATTGATGATTATTTGGAACATATGGACTTGGAATTAAAATTGATGGCACCTTTAATGCTAAAATTTCACTTAAAGTTGATGCTCCAGCACGTGATACAATAATATCAGTTTTCTTCATTACCCTAGTCATATTTTCGATATATGGCACAAGTTTTACATTACTTGGATGTTTCTTTTGTTTTAACAATTCATAATCATTTTTACCAGTTACAAATAATATTTCATATGATTTTTGATTAAACATTGCCATTGTTTTTATTAAAAACTCATTTACTTTACTTGAACCTAGAGACCCCATTACAAATAAAACTAACTTTTTATTTTCACTTAAACCAATATCCCCCTTATTAATTGGTTTTGAAAGTATCGCATCCTCACTACATGGATTTCCTGTAAAAACTGTTTTATACTCTGGAAAATCTTTAATCGTCGATTTAAATGATACTCCAATTCTATCTGCATATTTTGATAAAAAGATATTGGCTTTTCCAGCAATACTATTTTGTTCATGAATAAATGTTTTATATCCTAGCTTTTAGCGCTATATATAACAGGGGCTGTAACATATCCTCCTACACCAATAACGATATCTGGTTTAAAATTTTTAATTATTTTCTTACATTCACTTATCGCATTCAAAAAACACTTAAGAGTTTTAAAATTTTTTTTAGTAATTTTTTTTCTATTAAATCCATAAATTTCAATACTTCGAAAATCAATTCCAAAAGATGGAACAATATCTTTCTCCATACGATTATGAGTTCCAATATAAAGAAATTCACTTCCAGGTTCTTTTTCTTTTATTTTTTTTTATAATAGCTAAAGCTGGATATATATGTCCACCTGTTCCTCCAGCACTTATGATTACTCTCATATGATCACCTTATTCATTATACCATAATTATATGGTTTTAAATATTTTTAGAAGTTTTAGAAAAAACTTATATACTACTCTTCTACATTATATAAAAAAAATTTTTAGTAACATCAATAGAGACATAAAATTTTAATTATTTTAAAATATAATAAATTTTTATATTTATTTTTAAAATAATTTATTATATAATAAACTTAGGTGGTTAGTATGAATAATAGAAAGGACGCTATTACAGATTTATTTAGCGATGAAGAAAAAAAAGCTAGAAAGAAATAAAATCAGAGAAATTGAAAAATACAAAAAAAGAGAACTAAAAAAAGAAGCTAAAAAGAAAAAGACAACTAGAAAAGGAAGAGGATCGTGCATTCAGTAGATTAATTAATAAAACTGATTTAAAAATTGAAAAATACATTTCATATACATATAAAGTTATCATTGTATCATCTCTTGCACTCATACTAATTTATTTTATTATTTCTTTCTTTCAAAAAAAAGATAACCATATTCAATAATATATTATTTTTCATACTTTCAATTAGTACATTAATATCAGCAACAATTCAAAATAAAAAAGCAAGAAAAATAACAACAATTATAACTTGTTTTATACTTATTTTATGGATTTTACTTCATATATAAAAAAGTCATCAATGATGGCTTTTTTTTATAAAGAAAAAAGAAGCTTAGCTTCTATAATCTGAATTTATCATTATTTAATACTTCTCTAGCAAGATCTTCAGTTTTTTTTTATCTCTTTTAGGTTTATTTATTTGTGTAACTTTTTTATCTCTGTATCACTTTTATCCTTTTTATTTCTTTTTTTGAGATAAGTAAAACAATACATAAAATAAATAGTAATACACTAACACCAGATAACACTGCAATTGCAAGAACATAAGTATTTAACTTTTTATCAAAAACTTTCATTTCTTCTCTTGTATAAAGTTGAATAGTATTTTCTGTTTCATTATACATATATAAGTTAGTTTTACCATTATCTACATTCATTCCATATATAAGAGCATAATCAGATGCATCATCTAATTTATATGCGACAACATCCTTGTTATTTAACTTAATCGTTGTTTTATGATATAAACTTGGAATATCTTTTGCTGTTTGCTTCCATAGGATATAATTTTATTTGTGCAAAACTATATTCATTATAAAGCATGTATTTACCATCTTCATAAATATAAAGATTAGCATTACCTTCCTCATCTTTTAACCCAACTAATGTATAACCTGTTATATCAGAATGAAAAGCATTTACCTCTTCATCACAAATTTTTAAAGTAGTTTCATTATAATTAGCAGGAGCTTCAATTTGACCTTTTTTCCTAATTACAGTTAAATTTTTAGAATTAATATCAACATTAATAGGATTATATTCTTTAACTTTAACATTAACAACATATGTTTTTGTTGTACCATTTTGAGCCGTTACAATTACTTCTAGGCGGTTATCACCATCAGTTACATCTCTCTCACCAAGACCAGATACACTAGCACTAGAATCTGCAACACTTCCTGTCAAATTAACCTTTGTTGTCTCTGGATCCATTTCAACGGAATATTCAAGTGTTCCTTGGGCAAATCCTGGAGTAAGTTCCTTCCCTTCAACACCAAGACTAGATAAATTATTATTAGATGATAATATAACAGGTGCTGGTGTATAAACATTAATAGTTACAGACTTACTAGCTGTATAGGCATTTCCATTTGAATCAGATACATCTATTGCACTAAGTGTTACAGTAGCACTTCCATTTTCATTTGCCTTAAATGTATAAGTTTGAGTGTCATTTTCAACCCAGACACTAGATATTCCACCTGATAACACACTAGGATTGGATGATGATAACGATACTTTTCCAGCTACTTCACTTGCCTTAATACGAATTATTACACTTCCACCTTTAATAACATTAGTAGAACTAGCACTAATACTTAATGAACCAGCTTTAGCGCCTGTTACACCAAATGTAAAAGTTATTAAAAATAGAATACATATTTGTAAATACTTTTTCATAATTCCTCTTTTCTATTTTATTACAGTATTTCCACCCATAATATAATTTTTAATATTAACATAATCTACAGCAGAAACGTTATTGTCATTATTAACGTCAGCTGCTAATCTATAGGCACCTTCTAAACTGCCACTTCCCATAATATAATTTTTTATTCTTACATAATCTACAGCAGTAATTTTAGAGTCTCCATTAACATCACCATAAATAACAATTCTAAATGTTTCTTCTACTTCTCCATTATTAATAGTTATTATATAACCAGTTCCAAGTTTTTCATCGCCTACGATAACGTTTGAATCATTATTTTTTATTGTGACAGTAACACCTGGGTTATCTTTTAATAAGTTAGTAATCATTTCATTAGCGTTTGTATTTAGTCTAATTCCAGATATATATCCTGTATTATAAATATATCCTCCACTATTTACAATTGCTGATATTTCTTTTTTTTACAGTAGCATTATGATCAAGTTCATTTTTCTTATCAGTATCTACTGTTACTGGTTTTTTTTGAGGCTTCATTTGGCATATCATCATATACAGGAATAATAAATTCAATAGGACTATTTAATAGACCATCTATTTTGCTATATGATGAGTATGTTGATTTTCCTTCACTTGAAGGAGCTGCTATATTAGTCATATATTGATGAGAAAAATTACCATACTTGTTATTAGTAACATTCCATTTATTAAAATATAATGTATTTTGTTTTTCATTAATATATCCTTCTGCTAAATATTTAGCTCCATTTTTTATAGCTTCTTCTGGTGTTTTCCATGGACGATTATAAGATAAATATTTTCCTCATAACCACCTGCAAATTCAATTGCACATTGAACAGGATTAGCACAACTAGAAAATGCTCCTAAGTTATAGAAATTATAAACTTTTGTCCCATTGTACTCTTGTCCATTTGCTGAATTAGATAGCCTTCCATCACTTTTAACAACCTCTTGCTTTGAACGTGCCGCAAGCATTACTGGACTTACATTGTTGCCATCAAAAGTAGCAGCCTCCATAAAATATTTTGTATATGGAAGAAGTTCTGTATTTTTGAAGATATTCTCTATAACAGATTCTGTCTGATAAGACGAATTATAGCCTAAGTTTTCAAACTGAAAAATATTTACTTGGTCTAGAAAATTTCTTGGATCCATATAATAGGCAACTGTTGCTCTATTAGCAGCATACCATCCACCTTTTTCCATTTCATTATATGTTTTTGTTGCAGGATCATATGACCCCTCATCTAAAGATAAATAAATAGGATTAGATGACTGAATATAACTAATTCCACCACCTGGACCAACAACAGTCTCAGCATCCAAAGCATCACTCCATTTAATATTGGTTTTATATGCTGTAAAAATCCAATTAGGATGAGCATCTTTTAATAAAGTAAGTTTTTCAAAGTAACTTTCAGGAAAGCCAGCATTTGCAAAGATAGTAGCGTACTTACTTGTATCAACATTAAAAGTTAAATAGTCAGAGCAAACGTATCCTTTGTAGTTTTTTCCTCTTGATTCAAAATAGAAATTTGCATAATAATATCCTGTTTCACATTTGTTACTATCAGATTTAATCATATTATCATCTAATAAAGTTACATAATCCCTGTATCAAGCGTCGTTAAGACTTCTTTCCCTTTTTCATTTGCTTCACTTCTAAAGGAAACACCATCAGTATTAATAAATCCGCCTTTATCCTCTGCATAGACATTTGATACTGTGAAAAAACAAAGTAAACAAATAACTAAATAACTAATTTCTTTTTTTCACACTATCACAACCTTCCTACTCTCTAACTATTATAGCAGAAAAGACGCATTTTGTATAGAATATTATAGAATTTTATCAAATAGTGTAAATTTAAGAAAAAAAGGAAAACCATAATCCTACAGTTTTCCAATGTACATTCAGTACATTATAATATATTCATTAAAATATAATATATGCTAATTGTAAAAATTAAAACTACATGGTACAATTATAACATTGAAAGGATAATGATTATGAAAGAAAAAATTCCAAATATATTAACTATTATACGTATATCACTCACACCTATTATTATGATATTAGGTCTTACAAATCATTTTTATAGTATGACAATTATTGGTATTATTGCAGCATTAACTGACTTTTTTGATGGATATTTAGCAAGGAAGTGGCAAGTTACATCAGTTAAGGGAGCAAAACTTGATGCTGTCGCTGATAAAGTATTCGCTATTTCTTTAGTTGGATGCTTAATCAGCAAAAATAAAATTCTTATAATTGCATTTGTTTTAGAAATAATTATTGGTTGCTCTAATATGTACTATCACTTACAAAATAAAAAAGTATCTTCCCTTATGGTCGGAAAAATCAAAACATGTTTTTTTTATTTACAACTGTTATTACTGGTATAATTTTTACATTCACAAAACAATTGGATTTTATTTTTACAGGATTTATCTATGCTACTATTAATTTACAAATTCTTTGTTTAATATATTATTGGCTGGATTTTAATGAATATAATCATAGACCAACAATAAATGATAACCCTATGCATAAAAAAGATAATGGAAGATGATGATTTAATTGATAAGACAATTGTTATTGATAACTTAGAAAATTTAGCTAAAGAATACAATTATAATAATGAAAATGACGATATATACTAAAAGCATCCAGAAATGGATGCTTTATTTTATAAAACGATAATGTCCAATAATACCTTTTTTCTTATACCATCTAATAAGAGCATCTTCTTCTCTTACAGGTTGATTAGCATTATGGATTATATATGGAATACCATCTTTATTTCTTTTATCAGATATAATAGCAATGTGATTATTAAAAACAACAATGTCTCCTCTTTGCCATTCTTTAATATCATAAGGATCTTTTGTTAAATTTAAACTATTATATTTAAAATATGTATTTAAATTATCAACTCTCCTAAAATCGATATTAGGATCAGCTACATCAATATTTTTGTACCTTTCTTTATTATTCTTAATATCATCATCAACCATATCTTTAAGTACATATCCAGCTTCCATAAAAGCTCTCCATATAACATCTGTACAAACACCTTCATATACTGGAGGATAACCTCCAACATAATATTTACTTTTATATTTAGAGTGATTCATAGCTTCTTTTTTAGCACCAATTAAAATATCTGTAAAATCATCAATACCGTTGTTATTATAGTCTATAGGACTTTTAGATTCGACAATAGAAAAATATTCGGCATTATAATATTTTTTTTAGGTATAATATTATAATAATCTAAAGTAAAGAAGATTAAAATTAAAATAAATAATACTATTAAAAAGATAAAAACATTTTTTCTATTCATATTCATCACATATATAGTATTACATACTTTCTAAATTTAATCAATAACACATAAAAAAGTCTCCATAAGGAGACTTTTCTACATCATATCTTCTAGCTTTTTATTTGCTTTTTTCATTGCACTATCGGCAACTTCTTCAACTTTTTTCATAACCGGTTTATTATACTTTTGATACGCCAAAACAGCCCCTGCACCCATTAACATGAATGCCATATCTTTACCTATTTTCATCAATATCACCTTCTCGCTAACAAGATATGAAACCGTATGTATAACTTACATACATTTATATTTTATATATTTTTTAATTATTTATACATAAATATTCAATATTTTCTTTCAATGTCGTTTTTTCTTTTATATTCTTCATTATTATTTACAGAATAAACAAATGAATCAGCTTCACCTACCAAAATAAGTTTTCTTTTAGCTCTAGTTATTCCCGTATATATAAGTTTTCTATAAAGCATTCTATAATATGAACTACAAATTGGAAGTACCACAATATCAAATTCACTACCTTGTGATTTATGAATAGAAATAATATATCCTAACTTTAATTTACCAAAATCTTTAGGTTCAAATTTTACAATATTGCCATCAAAATTTACATATATCTCTGTTTTTTTTTGATTTACTTACATTATCTTTAACAATTCTCTCTATTACACCTATATCACCATTATAAATATTCTCATCAGGAACATTAACTAATTCCAAAACTTTATCATTTTCTCTAAAAGTAATATCTCCTAAATTAATTTCATTTTTAAATTCATCCTTAGGATTCCATATATCCTGTAAAATTCTATTCAAATTATCAATACCATTAATACCAGCATACATTGGTGCCATAAACTGAACTTCACGATAACTATAATCTTTACTAACAAGTTTTTTAGCAAGTTCTTCAATAGCTTGTGGGATAATTTCTTTTCTGCACCTTACAAATGTATAATCGTCTCTTGTCTCTAGAAAATTATCAGATAAATTATTATTTTGAATTTCTTGTGCAAGTTCTGCTATATACGAATTATTATCTTGTCTATATAAAATATCTAACTTTATTGAAGGAATAACATCACTATCTATAATATCTCTTAAAATTTGACCTGGTCCTACACTTGCAAGTTGATTAGCGTCTCCAACTAAAATTATCTTTGTATCTTTTTTTAAGCCCTTTAAAAGATTAGTCAAAAGTTCTATATCAACCATACTAGCTTCATCTATAATAGCAAGGCTTACTTCTGACTTGTTCCACATATTAATACCAAATTCATTATTTTCCTTATTCCATTTTAAAAATCTATGAATAGTCATAGCTGGAATAAGTGTTGCTTCACTCATTCTTTTACTGGCTCTTCCTGTTGGAGACAAAAGAGCAATAGATGTAGTAACATCATTTAATTTAATTTTATTTATACTCATATAAATATTTACAATAGCTTTTATCAAGGTTGTTTTACCAGTCCCTGGTCCCCCAGTTATTACAGTTATATTATTTTCAAGCGCATTTTTTATGGCACTTTTTTGCATTTCAGAATAAGTTATATCCTGATTTCTTTCTTCTTCTTTTATATATTTATCAAATTTTTTTAAAGTTATGCTACCTAAAGTTAAAAGATCATTAAATCTTTTAGCTACATATACTTCATCATCATATAATTTTTTTAAATAATAATGGTTATCCTTTAAAATTATCTTATTATCAAAACGAAGAGCATCTAGATATGTATCAAAAAGTGTTTCATCTACATCACTTTTATAAGATATAACACCTTTTATAATATCTTCTTTTTCTATATATGTATCACCTTTTAGTATAACAATTATTTTCAATTATATACATAATACAAGCTTTAATTCTTTCACTATCAGTAATATTAATTCCTTGTTTTAAAGCAACATTATCAACCTTCTTAAAACCAATATTAAGAACATCATCAATGAGTTTATAAATGTTATTTTCTATAACACTAACTGTTTCACTTTTATATTTATTATAAATTGATAAAGCATCATTAGTTGAAAAGCCAAGTTCTGTTAAATACACAATTGTTGTATGACTTTCTTCATACTTAACAAGAGTATCATAAATATTTTTTGCTTTCTTATAAGACAATTTAGAAACAAGATTTAAGCAAGATGGATCTGCTATTATTTGATCTAGAGCTCCATTTCCTAATACATCTACAATATTATTTGCCATCTTCTCACCTATACCATGAAAAAAGATCACTGCATAAAAAAGAAACAATTCCATCTATCACTTGGTTTAATTCTCTCATAAGATGACACTTGATACTGAAAACCATATTTAGGATGAAAGACAGGTTCACCATATAAAATATATTCATCATCTAAATTAAGCGAAGCGAATGTTCCAGTGAAAGTAATAGTCTTACCTACATATATTTCTAACTCTTCACAATTTGTTTCTTTTATCTTACAAATACCAATTAAAAAACCTTTATCATTTTCAAAAATGCTTTTTCTATAAACTGCTTTTATATAGTAATTCATATTATCACCAAGTTTCACACCTAATCATATCACATAAATTTTTAAAAGTATACAAAAAAGAAGAATTATATTTCATTCTCCTTTTTTAAATATTTTTTAAAGTTTTAGATAGTTCCTCTACATTAATTGGTTTTGATAAATAATCATTAAATCCAAGTGATAAATACTCTTCCTTTTTACCTTTAATTGCATCAGCTGTTAAAACAATTACAGGGGTCTTAAAGCCAGCTATTTCTTTTTTTAATAAATGAAGGGTTTCAACTCCACTTTTTATTTGGCATCATTTGATCTAATAAAATAAGATCATAACTATTACCATTTTTAATTTTTTCAATACATCCGTCTCCACTATCTGTAACATCAACTTCTACCTCATAAGGTTTTAAAAGACGAGTTGCTACTTTTAAATTAAGTTTATTATCATCAACTACTAATACTTTGCATCCTTTAGCACTAAAACCAATTTGCTTTTTAGATGTACTTATATGACCATTAATATCGCCTATTTTAGTTTCATCCATTATTTGTTGACTTATACTTACTGTAAAAGTACTACCTTTAGATACAGCGCTCTCTACTTCAATTTCACCCTTTAAAAGATCAATCAAACGTTTAGCTATTGAAAGTCCAACACCACTTACATACTTTAATGATTCAGTATCACTACTTGAATCAAACAAAGTCTCTAACTTTTCTTTTTCTATTCCACAACCTGTATCAGTAACAGACATTATAAGTTTAACCATTGAACCTGCCTTCTCACACTTAGCATCAATAGTAATAGAACCTTTATCTGTAAATTTAACAGCATTATCTAAAATATTAAGCATAACTTGTTGAATTCTAGCCTCATCACCATATAATTTAGTTGGCATAGATTCATCAACATTTAAAGTTAAAGTAATAGGTTTATTCCCTATGTGTTCCTTTGTTATGTTTTCAAAACTCTTAAGCATTTTTGGGACATTATATTCCTTTTCCTCTAATTCAAGAGCTCCAGACTCTACTTTAGAAATATCAAGAATTCTATCAATAATACTAAGCAAACTATTACTTGCACTAGATATACTTTCAACATCTTCTCTAACTGTTCTAGATAAATCCTCACCTAATATTGACTCACTAAGTCCCATAATAGCGTTTAAAGGCGTACGTATTTCATGAGACATAATCTCCAAAAATGACGTTTTCGCTTCATTTGCTTTTTTCGCATCAGTTAAAGCATTTTGTAACATTATATTTTGTCTTCGCATATATTCAGCATTCTCAGTTACATTCTTAGTTAAAATAATAACATGCGTTTCACCTCTACTAACAGTGAAAAATGCTGTGCTCTCAAGCCATATATTTTCATCATCATTGTTTAAATGATATCTAACACTAATAGGATCCAAAGCTTTACTTTCACTTAGAGCAATTAAATTATCAATACTTAAATCATGAGAAACACTTTCCCTATCACTTTCTGATATATATTTATCAATAATTTCACTTAAAGTTATAGGATAACTACCTATTCTATTTTCTCCAAAATAAGCTACCTCACTTTTTAAATTACGTAAACTTGATTCTTTAGTTACCAAATTAATGTCAATTTCCATATCATAAGACGCTGCTGTAATTTGATTTAATTGCTTTTCACGAGCCTTTATATCACCAGCCTGTAAAACAAGTAAATGCTGTTCATCATGTTCACGAGTCGCATCAGATATTAGAACAATCGCATAATCATTTTTTTTTTATCAACAAGTGGGTAAATTTTTATTTTTAACCAACGCGTATGCTGATACGTTGAACTTCTATACGAAATCATACTACTAACAAAATCAGTTACTCCATCCCATGTACGAATTTCTTCCTTTAAAATAGGTAATTCAAATATTTCTTTTATAATATCAATATCTTCCTTTTTTTTCTTGTACTAAAAGAGAAGAATCATCATCTGAACTATCAAAATGTAAAACATCAGATAAATTCTTTGTCATATAAGTAATACTTCTACTTTTATTATCATACATCAAATAGACTGTATCTGAATTTTTAACGAGTGAATTAAACAATTTATCACGAGAACGCAATTCTTTATTATCAAATAATCCCATGTAAACCCTCCTATCTTACTATCATGTATTATAACACACTTATTATATTGATATCAAGATTATAAAAAAGTACTTACACTACTTCTTATAGCTAAGTACCTTATTTTGATTATATTTTCTATATTTATAAAGCTCGTGATATATATTCTGTAACTCTTCATCTGTAAATATATTAGATTTTTTAACCAAACTATAGAAATCATTCTTTGTTCCATATAAAACATCAATAAGATCACGATCTAAATAAATAGTACATAAATATATATACTTTAAATTACCTGAAGATAATATTCTTTTAACATAATCACTTCTACTTTTATCATTTTTATGCATAAGTGCTTCTTTATATAATGATTCTATATCATAATTTTTAAAATCAGAATCATAAAAAATATCTTGTTCAAATTTTTTTATCATTTCATAATTATTAGTCATATGAATAGCTTTAGATAATATCTTTTTATTTTTTATTCCAAGATCTTTTTAATGAAAACGCTAATCTATATATATCCTCTGCTTTTTCATAACGAATAGAAGAAACTAAAATATCACAAGCTTCTTCAGGTAAAAAAGATGCGCTAGATGCAAACTCACAAATTTGATAAGGTTTACCACAATAACATATAGAATGCGCTAACATAATTTTTGTTCACTTGTTAAAAAAGAAACATTTCTAACAAAAAGACATATATAATATGGATCATATAAAGAACAAATGGCTTCAACCAAATGATTAGATAAAGATGAATCAATTAAAGTAGCAGTAAGTGCATACTGATAAATATAATATGGTGAACCAGTATGACATAAAGAAATAATAAGTTTTTCCATTTCTTCATCATTCGTATATAACATATCAGTTAAAATATTATAAATATATACAGCTTCACTATGAGTACCTTGACTAAATGTATTGATAATTTTAGTGCGTAAAGATAAATCTAAAAAAGTAACATTCTTTAAAAACAAATAGATATAATGATAATTATTTGTTTTACAAATCGCATTAGTTAACACTTCTATATCACTATATGTTAAATTAAAATTGCGAGCAAACATGTATATATACATAGCATCTCTTTTAGAAGCTAATATCTTTACTATTTTTTTCCATTTTATTTGGTTTAATTTTTTGATTATTTAAGAACATATTCATATATCTCTTTTGAACTATGCATTTTCAAATTAAAACTAAACATTAAAGACACCTCTTTTCTTTAGTTCAAATATAATACTACAATATTAAAAAATATCAAGAAAAAGAAAAAATAGTATAAATACTATTTTCCCATATACTCACGTACAACTTTAATAATTCTAGCTGCTTCATTCATAAACTCATCAAAATGAAGAGAAACATATTCACTATCATTTTCTTTCCCCTTAAGTTCATTGTCAAGAGCAAGCTCTGCTAATTTAGTAAAACCTAAATACTTAGAATCACTCTTTAGAGAATGAGCTATAATCGCATAATTTGCCATATCATGAGATGCATTATACTCATTTAATTTTTCTATCTTTTCATCAACTTCATCTAAGAAATCAGCAAGTGTTTCATCATACATTTCCATATCTCCAAGAATATCCAAACTTGCCTCTACATTAATACCATTATTTTCAAGTAAACTTCTATCTTTCATAAATTCCTCCTACTTTTTTAAATATTTCTTCATAATAATATTAAGCTCTAATTTATCAATAGGTTTTGATAAATAACCATTAAATCCTTCACTTAAATATTTTTCCTTCATTCCTGTAATCGCATTAGCCGTAAGTGCTACAACAGGAGTATTAAAACTATTATTTTCCTTCAATTTATGAAATGTCTCAACCCCGCTCATTTTAGGCATCATATCATCCATTAAAATCAAATCATAAGTATTTGTTTTTACCTTTTCAAGACATTCAAAACCACTTTCTACAAGCTCAACATTCACTTTATAATTAGAAAGTAATCTAGCTGCAACTTTTAAATTTATTTTATTATCATCAACTACTAATACTTTCTTATCAGGAACTTCAAATAATTCTACTTTTTTGCTTCATGGCTTTCTAAAACAGCTTCTTTACCACGAACAATTTTTTGATCAAGCGCAACCGTAAACTTACTTCCCTTACCATAAACACTTTGAACAACAATTTTTCCATGCATCAAATCAACAAGTTTTTTCGTAATTGCAAGACCAAGACCTGTACCCTCAATTGTAATATTTTTTTATCAAGATCAAAACGTTCAAACTTCATAAATAACTTATCAATATTCTCGTTCTTAATACCTATACCAGAATCCTCTACTGAAACAATTAAACGACAAACATCACCTTCAATTACAGAACTAACCTTAAATGATACATAGCCTTCTTTAGTATACTTAACTGCATTTGTAAGTAAATTTAATATAATTTGCTTAACTCGTGTATGATCACCATATAAAACACTAGGAATACTCTCATCATAAGAAAGTCTTAAATCAAGCGGTTTTTCACCCATACGAGCACGTGTTAAAGCTACCAAATCATTATAAACATTCTTAAAACTATATTCAGTATTAACAATCTCAAGCTTATCAGCTTCAATCTTAGAAATATCAAGAATACCATTTACAAGTTCAAGCAAACTATTAGATGCTGATACAATATCACTAACTTCATCTTTAGCACTATCCGGTAAATCTTCTTCTTGTAATGCTTGACTAAACCCCACAATAGCATTAAGCGGCGTACGTATTTCATGAGACATATTTGATAAAAACTCACTTTTGCTCTATTAGCCTTTTCAGCTTGATCACGTGCTATATTAAGCTGTTCTATCATTTTCATATCAGGATTTTCAATTGTATGATACATCAAAAATGTTACATAAATAATTGTATATGTTATTATTAGAACTTGTGGAAATATCGTCTGAATAAGGGCTCGAATATTCCAAAAATTACAAATAGTAATAAAGGAATATATTTTTTCAAAGCTACTCTCTTAAAATTAGAAACAATACAAATTATCATAATTAAGTATGATATACCACCAACTATTTTAGCTAAATTAGCAGAAGGTCCATATGTGTATACAATTTTATTTTGACTATAATTATAAAGTGGAAGAATTAAGCATAGCACCGACAAAAATAATAATATAAATAATATATAATACAATTTTTATTTAAATTAAAATTTTTTTTCATTATAAGAAATAGAGATAGTATAGTAAACAAATAATAAAGATACAGTCATCAAATAAATTAAATACAATTTAGATATTATATTTAAATAAGGATTATTGAAATCAAACAAAGCTAAGTATGTACTTGCTATATCTAATAAAACCCCTATTATATTAACTATGATAATAATAGAATATAACTTAGTTTCCGTATTTGAAATTCGTTTTCTTCCAAAAAAATTATTCCCAACGAAAAAATAAGAATAAACGCTGAAAATTGTAATACTAGTCCATACATATACAACACCTCTATTAATAAGGATAACATAATTCAAAAAAAAAATAAATAACATTTCTATTTAAAAAATTAAAATATCACAAATTAATGTAATCAATAAAATGTAGATTTTAGAATTTGTAGATATAACTAGTCTTTCATAATTATAATAATCAATGTACAATTTAATTAAATTTAAAAAGTTTTATTGATTTTGAATATTTTAAATCAAAATCAATAAAACTTTGTTCTTCTTTTATATACTAATCCAATTCTTAATATTAAGTTGTATTTTCTTATACTTGATTTAAATACTTTCAACCAATCTTTTACATATTTTTTGTCAATATTCATGTATAAACTATGCCTTTTTTGTATATCTACATTTTTATCTTTTTAAATCATTTCTTTTTATTTTTACCTTATTTTCTTCCAACATATTAACAATTGTTTTTTTGTAAATTATAATTGGTATCTTCAAGTGATTCCGTTGCTGAAATGATAATTGGAGAGCCAAATTTAATCAAAGTATATTTCTTAGTATACTGAAGTGCAATAGGTAACAATGGTGCCCCTGTTTTCTGCGCACTAGATACTGCTCCAAAATGAAAATTTAAAATTTGCTTTTTTCTACCTTCCTCAGTCTTATCCTTTCTTGTTCCTTCTGGAAATATTAAATAGTTATTGTTATTAGCAAGATTAATTTTCATATCAACACTTGCTTTTTTTTCTACTTTCTTTATCATTTCTATCAACAAATGTAATTCCTACTTTTTAAATATCTTTCCTCTAAATGTATTTTCTATAGTAGATGAAGCCAACCCTCTAATAGGTCGCTTCCCAAATGCATATGAAATTATAAATTGATCATATTTATTTAAATGGTTTGAAGCTAACAATAATCCATCTTGAAATGGTATATTTTCATATCCATCAACTTTTATATTAAATTTAGCTTTCACTGGTAGCCTAAATAAAGAATATGCTAATTTGAAGTTTATATTATACTTATTATTTTCTTTTTTATCAAAGTTCTGTTGTTTTAAATACTCTTTATATTGCCACAAATATTCAATTTTATCAGCATTTGATAAGCTGTTAAATGTATCATTTTCAAAATTATAATAATTTTCAGAATCATGTCCATAAACATTTGCAATTTTATTCACTTCCATATCAATTTGTTTCCAAGTATAAACTCTTGTTATATTATCATGAAAAATATCTTGATTATATGGACAATCAAATAGTAAGACTCTAATACCGTTATTTGCCAACTTTAAAGCAACTTCTGGCTTATCTTCTATCATAATATCAACATTTAATTTATGACAAGCTAATAATTTGTCTCTTTCACTAAATTTTTTCAGAACAATACTGTATACTATCAAAAACAATTCCATTTTTTCTATTACAATCTTCCAACATATGTCGTGATAAAGAGCCCAATATATTTCTATCAGTAGCAAACATTCTTGCTGTAATATTATGCACATCAAAGTTACTATTTTTAAACTTATTAATAACAATAGCAGCATCTTCACGATACTCACACTTAGTACAGTATTTAATAAAACTTTTTAACCCATATTTTATGAATTCCTTTTTATTGCATTCAAACATCTCATTAATGTCATATCCGTTTTCATTTTTTTTGGTGGTCTTTTAAATATTTTCATTCCATTTATTTTATTAAAATTATACATATCCGTTAATACGCCATCTGCATCTATTCCTATTATTAACTTTTTCATCTTATACTCCTTTAAATATTTTTTATTTAATTGAAGCACTTTCTCTCGTTGCTGATATTTATTTTCAAGCGATGTTGTGTCAACTTTAAAATACATAGTTTCTGGTAATTTTTCTGTAATTACTACCTCACGTGGTACTGCTTCTTTTATTAATTTCGTTTTACACATTATATATATGTCATCTTTTATTTTTCTGGCGAACGAAGATATTCATTATCCTTTAGAGTAATAGTAGCTATAACTTTTTTCTTATCATCTTTATCTAATATACAAGAAATCGCACAATTATCTACTAATGGGTGTTCCATTATTATTTTTTTTATTTCAGATACATAAACTTGTTCACCATTTATTTTTATCATATCTTTGATTCTCTCAGAAAAGTAAAGTATTCCATTCCTATCAATATAACCTGCATCTGCTGTATGCAACCATATTTTACCATCATTATGTTTTTCTCAAAGTATTATAATTAGATTTTGATTGAAGATATCCAAGCATAATAGAATCTCCAGAAAAACAAATTTCTCCAATCTCATCATAACCGACTTCTTCAATATTATTGTAATCATCATCATTTTCATTTTTAATCTTTACAATTTTTGCATTAAGACCTATAAGTGGTATTCCTAATGAGCCAAGAACATTACAATTGTTGAATGTATTTGTCATACTACAAGATGCCTCTGTTGCTCCAAGAGATTGACTTACCATGATGTTTGAATTATGAATATCAAGAAATCTTTGAAATTTATTCAAAAATTTATTATTCATTTCTTCTCCACCAAACACAATATATTTTAAACATGATAAATCAATATTTTTTAAAATTGTCAGCATTATGAATAATATCATAACCAATCTTAGGAACGGCAAAAAAAATATTCAGGTTTATACTTTTTTATAAATTTCTGGTATTTTAGTTTTATTATATTTTGGAACAAGCACTGTTTTTGCACCAACTCGTAATGGTAAATATATACAATTGTTCAATCCTAAAACATGAAACATAGGTGGTATAGCTATTAAAGTTTCACCTCTATCAAAATTTTGTATTGTTGCTTCAAAAAAACCAATATTTGAGTTTAAATTTTCGCGGGAAAGCATTGCTGCTTTGGGACAACCAGTTGTACCACCAGTATGTATTATTGTAGCAATATCATTTTTAGTGCTGCTATCATCAACCAAATTATTAAAACTATTATTTAAAAATTATTTAATGATATAAATATATCATCTTCTCTTAATTTAAAATTTCCATTCAAATTTTCAATGCAAGCAAGTTTCTCTTTTAGTGAGATTTTTTTTTATCCAATAAATAACTGCCCTTAATATTTGATTTACCTAAAAAATATTTTCCCAAATTTAGAGTTAACTAATTTCAGCCCAAATTTATATTTTATTGAAAGTGAATCAGATAATGGAACACATATAACTCTTTTTAACATTAGTACCATTAATGGCCTCTTTGACAGTATCATACACATCCTGCATACCAATCATTATTACAGCCTTTGTATTTTCTTCTTTAAAATATTTATTCATAGTGTCCTTTTTTGTAAATGTGTGAACCATACTAGGAATAGCACCTATTTCCTGTAAGGCAAAAAAAGAATAAATACTTGCTGGTACATTTGGAAGTGAAAGTGTTACAACATCACCAGCTTTTATTCCATCATTTATAAAAAGCTTTTTTTATATTTTTTTACATTATCTTCTAAATTTTTATATGTTATTTTAGTATCAGTGCCACTAATTTCTAAAGCTATCTCATGTAAAAAATCACTATTATTTTTAACTATATGTTTGTACATAGTTTCATTTTTTACCAATGAAAAACGTTTTAAATCACTTAATGCTTTTTTATTATAATATTTCATCCAAATTTTATCTTTGGAAGGTTTAGTTAAATTATCAACTTCCCCAACGAGTGGTGTTTCACACCATTTTATATAATCATTAATCTGATTAATTGTAGATAAAGAACCTTTATTTAAATCTATAATTTTTATAAATTGATTATAGCAATTTATTTTGCAAGATGAAAATAACACATCTATATTATTTCTATCACAAACTTCCAATATTGGATCATCTGTTAAAATAACGTGAAATTTAGAAAAACCATACTTTTTTATTTTTCTTTCATAAAATTTTATTTTTAATTTAGCCATATCATAATTATATTTTTCATTTATAACAATATAAAGTTTAATATTTTTACTATCTATTTGAGTTATGTATTTTATTAAATCATAACTATAAAATCCATTAACTAAATCAGTGTATTGAAGACATAATTTCATCTAACCATTCCACCCCTCTTTTATTGAGCCATATACTAACATTTTTTATGGTGTTTGTCAAATTTTGATTATAACCTTGTTCTTTAAAAAATTAAATGCAACTTTTTTAATTATAACCTTACTGTTAACTTATTCAAAAAAGGTATGGATTATCTACCCATACCTTTTGTTTCTTCTAAAACTTCACTTTGATTAAATACATCTGGATTAGCTTTTTTCTATTTTATCCATTCCAAAATTATAATCAATACCTTCATGTTTTAAATCTTTAGTTAAGGATGTTCTTATCTCAGACTCTTGTAGATTGTTTGCTTTTATATAATCCACTAACTCTTGCTCTGTCATTTTATCATCAATTCTTCTTCCGTCTCCAGTTCTTTTTGAAACCTGCATCTGTCATAAGTTCTGTTGTAACAACACGAATTGGTTTACTTTCATATTTGTGTACAGATTCTATTCCACCAATTAAGATAACACTTCCAGCTATAACCGCAAAAGCAGTTTTTCTTATTTGTATATTTCTAATATTTTTTTTTATTTCTACGTTCTCTTTTTTTCATTATATATTTTTCTATCTGTTTCTTCATCTAATTTATTCATTTCAATCATATCATCATATATACTCATGTTTATTCCCCATTTCGCTTATAATATAACATATTATTTTTTTATCGTCAAATTATAGTATACAATATGGATAATTAATTTCTTTAATTATTCCTGTTTTTTCTTTATATAAATCTTCTTTTGTACCTTTTTCTTTAATAAGTAAATAATTACCCGTATGTCCAACAATATATCCATCTTTATATATTTCTGAATATAGATTATTTCTTTATTTAAAAATTTATTCATATAGTTTGTTTCTAACTCTTTTGATAAATTTATTAACTCTCTAACTCTAGTTTTCTTTTCATTTTCTTTTTATTTGATTAGGCATTTCTGCAGCTTTAGTTCCTTCTCTTTTTTGAATATGGAAAAACATGTAATTTTGAAAAATTAATTTTACAAATATTTTGTTTCATTTCTTCAAAATCTTCTTCACTTTCTCCTGGAAATCCAACAATCACATCTGTTGTAATAGAAATATTAGGTCTAATACTTCTTATTTCTTTTATCTTATTTTCAAATTCATCTATATTATATTTACGATTCATACTTTTTAAAATTTTATCGCTTCCGCTTTGAAGAGGTATATGTAAGTGATCAACGATAATAGGACTTTCCTTTATAACATTTAATACTTCACTTGAAAGTTCATTCATCTCAATTGATGAAATACGAAGTCGTTTTAATCCTTCTATATTAACAAGTTCACGAAGTAGTGCTGCAAAGTTATAGTTATCTAGATCAGCTCCATAGTGTCCTGTATGAATACCTGTTAAAACAACTTCACTATGTCCATCTTTTACTAAAGCACTAACCTCATCTATTACATCATTTCTTTTTTTACTTCTTACACTTCCTCTAGTATAAGGAATAATACAGTATGTACAAAAATTCTCACACCCATCTTCTATTTTTACAAAAGCCCTTGTTCTATTAAAATTATTTAGTTTCATACTTTCAAAATCAGTATGCATTACATCTTTAATATCTATATTCTTCTTATGTGTTTCCATATATTTTTTTTATATAACTTACAATATCTGCTTTACCAACATTTCCAAGTGCGATTGCAACTTCATCCATGTTATCAAAAATATCTTTTTTATTTTGAGCAAAACATCCTGTTACAACAATAATCGCATTCTCATTATTACGAGCTACATGACGGATTGTTTTTAATGATTTTGAATCAGCTGTATTAGTAACTGTACAAGTATTAATAATTGATATATCTGCCGCTTCATCTGTTGGAACTTGCTTGTATCCAGCATTAGTAAGTTTATCTATCATAACATTACTTTCATATGTATTTACTTTACAACCAAGGGTATATATATTAAATGTCATAAAATCTCTCCTTTAAAAAAAAAACTAGGAGTACCCTAGTCTAAATTTTTTCTAAAATCCTTTAAAGCTTTTAAGAATTCATCATTAGCTTTTATATCATTACTTAAAGGTTCCATATCAAGTGTTTGTTCTAAACTATTAATCTCCATAGAACTATCAAAATCAATATCTCCTAAGAAATTATCAATATTCTTATTTTCTAGACTACTATCATATGTTTCTAATTCTTTTTCAATTTCATCATCAGTTTTATGAAACTGAGGAACAGTTGGATATTCTAAATGTTCATCCATCTTTCCATATACAGGGGAAATAAAATCTGTATTTTTAAATTTTTTAACACTATTATTTTTCTCTTCACTTAAAACATTATCAATTGAAAGTTGTTCGCTATGAACTTCACTATCGTGAACATCATTATTTGCAACAATAGGTTTTTCTATAACTGCTTTTTTCTATTTTTTCATTACTTACTTTTGGCACTTCAGAAGCAGTAGTAAAAGAAGCATTTTCATTTCTTTTTTCCTTTTAGAGAATTAACAAGTTCCTGATAACTAATAATAGAATTTTCTTCTTGTTCTTGTTCAAATGTTGCAACAACATCCTCTGCTTTAGCATTTAAATCTTTTGCATTTGCTCTAGCATACTTGCTATATCACGTGTATCATCTGATACATTATCTTTTTCTACTTCTTCTTTTACTACCATATCCATACCCTTTTTATCTTCATTATCTTCTTCTTGTTTTATTTCTTCATCTTCGCTAGCATCTTCATCATCAACTAAACTATACATAATATCATCAATCTCATCGTGATCTTGCTTACGTTCTTTTAAGATTAAATAAATAATAAATAAAATCGTAACAACAACAACACTAATGATACTAAAAATCAATGCTTTATTTTGCAATAGTTCATTTATCATATAAATCACTCCATATACTCAAAATTTATTATACTTAAAATAAATAATGGAACAGTTTCAACACGGAGAATTCGATTTCCAAATGTCACCCTTTCAAAACCATTCTTAACTAAAGCCTCTTCTTCTTTTTTTTCTGTTAAGCCACCTTCAGGCCCCATAACTACCCCTATTGTATCACAATCCTTATTAGTTTGTAACAGATATTTGACATTTTTTTTCTTTATATGAAGTACTACACACAATATTTACATTAGATATAGCCTCTATATCTGATATTTTAACCACTTTTTCTATTTTGGGAATAGTTGTTCTATGAGACTGTTCACTTGCTTCCTTACAAATACGAGTCCATCTTGTTATCTTTTTTTATCCATATTATCATCATTTATTTTTATTAAAGTTCTCTCTGTTATAATTGGAACAATTTCTGCAACACCAAGTTCAGTTGCTTTTTGTAAAACAAAATCCATTTTTTGCTCTTTTAAAACTGGTACATAAAGAGTTACTAGTGGCATAAAGTCATCTTTTTTTCATCTCTTCTTTTACAATAGACACAGTAATATTATGACTTACATTTTGAAGTTCACATATATATGTTGTTTCATTATATACAACGTATATGTTATCCCCATTTTGCATTCTCATAACCGTTTTTATATGATATATATCATCCTCATTTAAAATAAATTCATTATTACACTTAGAACGTGCAAAATACCTTTGCATACAAATCACCTCTTACATTATAACGAAAAAAGAAGAAATTTGATATAAAAAAAGAAAATATTATCTATTTTCTTCTATCCATCCTGTGATTTCTTCTTTTTTGGCATAAACCCAACTTTTTAGAAACAAGACTTCCGTTTTTAAACAAAAGCAATGATGGAACACTCATAATACCATAATTTTTAGCTATATCAGGGCATTCATCAACATCCATTTTAACGATATCTATATCACTTCTATCATTAGCCATTTCTTCTAAAACTGGTCCTAACATACGACAAGGTCCACACCATGTTGCAAAAAAATCAACAAGAACTATATCACTACTTATTAAATCATTAAAGCTATCACTACTGCCATGTTTAATCATTTCTTTTCCTCCTTATATTTTGAAATAACATCTTCAATACCAACTATTTGTAATTTTTCATTTTTAACTAAGTTTTCTACAGAAGATGGTGTAACAACATTATACTTTAAAAAATAAGTCAATTGCTTTTAAATTAAACTCATTAGCGTCTTTTGTAACTTCATATTCTTCTTTAAGATTAGTAAATTCATCAATGACATTCATCATATTACCTGTCATTTTTGATAAAATCGGTGTATTACTTAATATCGGCTTTGCATACTTAGAGTTATTTAATTCACCAAAATTAAAAACAGGTAAACTAATTATATATAGGCCAATAAAGACAAGTAAAAACCTTCAACAAATCCCGCTACCATTCCAAGCAACTTTGATGGTATTCCTAAAATAATAGTCATTTTAAGCAATTTTTCAAAAATATTAGTAGCAAGCGTTAATACTTTAAGTATAATTGTTAAAATACTCATAACAAGGAAAAAAAGCAACAAATTCATATAAAATAATATTTAAAGCTGTAATACCTTTGAATATCCCACCAAATTTAAAAAATGGCAAATGTTCATACAAAAACATTGAAACAGGATTTTTTAAAAGAAAAGACAGTACTATAACAGCAAAAATACCAAGTGATGAAACTAACTGATTAGTAAGTCCCCTTTTTATATCCTACAACCCCACACATAATAATGATTAAGATAATAACAACATCTACAATATTCATCTAATCATTCCCTTCTCTATATATTATATTACAATATTTAAAAAAATAAAGTTTATATCTGAGCGTAGACTCACATAATAAAAAATGGTAAAATAAATCTAGGATGTGATAAAATGACAATTACACTTAAAGTATCTGAAAAAACAAGAAATCAAATGGTTGATTTCTTTCAAGATTTAAAACGTGATAAAACACCTGCTTACGCTATTTTTTCAAGCACAAGATGGTGATACAGTTGTAACTTTATATGAATCAGGTAAATGTGTATTCCAAGGAAAAGATGCTGATTTATCATCAAATTTTTTGGACTGAAACTGAAAAAATAAATACTGGTCGTGCTATTACTACTAATAGTGATGAGAAAAGAAGAAAAGACTCTATTTATGTTGATCCTAAAATATATTACTCAACTGCCATAGGTTCTGATGAAGTTGGAACTGGCGATTATTTTGGGCCTATCGTTGTTACAGCAGCGTATGTAAAAAAAGAAGATATTAAATATTTAGAAAGCTTAGGAGTAAAAGATTCTAAAAAAATTAACTGATGAAAAGATTTTAGAAATAGTACCTATTATAACTTCTAAAGTTAAATACAATACTATCACGTTAAGTAACAAAGACTATAATTCATATTATGCCAAAGGATACAATATGAATAAGATTAAGGCTATTTTGCACAATAAAGCACTATCAAATTTAAAGCGTGAAAAACTTCCATATGATTATATTGTTGTTGATCAATTTGCTGAAAAATATGTATATTTTTCTTACCTTAAAGAGGTAAATGATGTTGTACGTGACATTACATTTGTAACTAAGGAAGAAGATAAATCACCTGCTGTTGCCTTAGCATCTATTATAAGCAGATATGTTTTTATTAAAGAAATATCTAAAATGAGTAAAGAGCTTGGTATGTTAATTCCAAAAGGAGCTAGTGATAAAGTAGATGAAGTAGCGCTTAAAGTTGCAAATAAATATGGATTTGATAAATTAAATGATGTTGTAAAATTAAATTTCAAAAACACTGATAAAATTAAAGAACTTCTAAACAAATAAATACGCTAAAAAGCGTATTTTTTAATTTATTAAGATTAACTTTATTTTGATTTGTTTTCTAATAACTCAATAACATTATTTTCAAGTGATGATATATCATTAGGACTCATAAATAAGACAACTGTATTTTTTATATTCTCTAATTTATAAGCTTCATCTAAAGAAATATGTTCTCCATTTGTAAGTTTATTTAAAATAAGATCTGATGTAACAGTTGGATAGTCTTCTTGTTTTTCACGTGCAGGATGAATATCCATAATATATGCTTTATCAACCTTGTTCATTATTTCTGCAAGTTCATTTTGGAATTCTTCTGTTCTTGAAAAGGTGTGCGGTTGAAAAACCGCTATAATTTTTTTATCTGGATATTTTTGACGTGCGGCTTTAATTGTTGATTTTACTTCATTTGGATGATGTGCATAGTCATCTACAATGACATTATCACCCACAACGGTTTCATCAAAACGACGTCTAGCTCCTTTAAATGTTTTAAGTTGTTTTGCAACATCACGTGCTTCTAATCTTTCATAGTAACATGTTGCGATTACAGCTAATGCATCTAAAAGCATATGTTTACCAAAAATTGGTAAATCAAAGAAACCATAATAATTTCCTTCAATAGTAACTTCAAAACTAATACCATCTTTTTTATATTGTACATTTGTTGCTTTAATATCATTATCATCATCTAGTCCATAATAAAAGATTGGTTTTACAACATCTAATGAGTGTGTATATGGATCATCACCACAAGCAATTATCATTTTTTCGGCCTTGTTAGCAAATTCCCTATATGCATCAATAACATCGTCTATATCTTTAAAATAATCAACATGGTCTAAGTCAATATTTGTTATAATAGCATAATCTGGTGTATATGCTAGAAAATGTCTTCTATATTCACATGACTCAACAATAAAATATTCATTTTCCCTATTTGCATATCCTGTTCCATCGCCAATTAAATAGTTAGCACCTTTAATATTATTTAAAACATGTGCCATCATTGATGTCGTTGTTGTTTTTCCATGGCATCCAGCAATACATATACTTCTAAATTTTTTTGTTAAACTTCCTACCATTTCAGCATAACTATACATATTAAGTCCTAAATCAATGGCTTTTTTTTACTTCTACATTTTCTTCATGAAAACTAGCTCCTCTTACTATTTTCATACCATCTTCAATGTTATTAGCGTCAAATGGTAAAATAGGAATTCCAAGTTCACGAAGTCCATCCTCTGTAAAAAAATACTTTGGTACATCACTACCTTGAACACTATATCCTAATTCTTTCATAATTTGTGCTAGAGCACTCATACCTGAGCCTTTAATACCTATAAAATGATACATACTTATCCTCCAATAATTTCTATTATAAATGGTCCTAGTACCAATAGTAAAATAAGTGGTACTATAAATATAACTGATATTATACTAATTTTATTAGGAATTTTATTTATTTGCCCCTTAATTTCTAATATTTGTTTATCTCTTAAAAAATCAATTTGGTTATACATTGTCTCTAGAATACTATTTCCAAAAACATCTGTTTGAGTAATGTTTAAAATAATATTATTTATTGTTTCTGAAGGTATTCTACTTTTCATATCTTCTAATGCTTCTATTAGAGTCTTACTATATTTTGTTTCAAATAAAGTTTTTTTGAACTCATTTGATAATTCTGAATCAACATTAAAGACTGTTATTTCAAGTGAATTTTCTAAATTTCTTCCCGACTCAAGCGTTAGTGTTAATATTTCAAAAAAATGAAGTGCTTCCCTATCTAATTTTTTTGTTCTCTCTTTAATCTTTTTTTATCGTAATATAGTAGTAACCATAATAATACGCTATAGTAAGTGCTGGCGCTATAATATACCCCATATTAAAAATATACAAAGACAAGAAGAAAACCATAATTGTTGTTATAAGTCTAACATTCATATACTCAACTGGATCTATTTTTTTATCATTCCCAAGAAGCATCAATTTTTCTTCGATATGATTAATATCTTTTTCACGATAAAATTTTCTAATCAAATGATGATTCATAATAATCACATCCTTACCTTCATAATTTTTCTAACACAGAAAATATATGCGATATATATAACGATAATAATAGACATTAGAATAAAACCAACAGTCGTTGTATAAAATCCTTCAAAATATGTTGGATTAATTAAACTAATTGATACAACAAATAAAATTGGTATAAATATAAGCATATAAACAACAAGTTTAGAACCTCCTGTTAGGGATGCAAGTTCAAGACGAAGTTTCTTTTTGTTAAATAATGTCTTCTCAATTGATGTAAATACTTTTTATAATATTACCTCCTGTTTTATTCAATATTGATAAAGAAGCTGTTAAATATGAAACTTCTTCTAATTCAACTCTTTTAGCAAATCTTCCAAAAACAACATCTACTGATAGACCAAACGATAACTCCAAATGCATTTTCTTAAACTCTTCTGCTATTGGTCCATCTAATTCTTTTTGTTACAAGTTCAATAGCTTGTTCAATACTTCTTCCTGATTTAAAGGCATTATTCATAATAATTATTGCCTGTAACAAATCATTTTCTAGCCTATTTTTATGTAACTTATATTTTGATATATATACAATATCTGGAACAAAAAAACCAATTAGAAGTGGTAATAAACACTCATATAAATGCAATATATCAGATTGAAGTGTTTTTTTGATAAAATAGCAAATAAAAGAAATATAATTGACGAAAATATTTTAACAGCAATAAACGAAATAGAATCATTGTATATTCCTTTATAAAGAGAAATATATTTGTCATATTTCTTCGAATATTTTTTTATAACTACTGATTTTTTTAAAACAGTTGAAGTTTTATTAATAATACTAGAATAAAGTTTCATAATTGAATCTACAAATGATACTCTTCTATCATATACAGCCTCAACACTATATTTAGAAAATCTTTTTTCTAATCTAACGCTTCTTTATAACGAATAAACCAAAAAATCATAAAAATAGCAATAAGTGCAAGTCCAAATCTAAAACCGAGTAAAGTCATACGATTATCTTCAACTACATAAATCGGTAGAGACTTTGATGTAGTATTACCTGCACTATCTGTTACTGAATATGTAATAAGATTCATACCAAGATTAGATGTATTCAAATCATCCATATTAATTACAACATTATTTTCTAAATTACCATCTTGTTTGTCATTTGCTTTAATACAATTTAAAATTTCATCTTTCAAAAGCGATGCATCACTATTCAAGTAAACATTAAATGATGATTTATTACATGTAGTGGTTGGGGCATCTAAATCAAGATTATAAAAACCACTTTCTAGTACCTCACTGTTATTTTTTTTTTTTATCAATAGTTGTAACAACAATATTATATTTTCCTGATTTATCTAAAACAATTTTTGAACTTCTAAACTGTGATACAGTTTCTTTTAAATAGGTTGTTCCATCTTTAAATACTTCATATGTATATGATTTTATAGAACTCGATGGTGTATATGTAACAGTTACCTCTTTATTTGTAAGCTCTATACCATTTATATCTAAAGTTCCACTAACGTTCACATTATCACCACCTATTCAAATATATCAGCTAAAGAGTCAATTCCAAATGCTTTAATTTTTTTTTGTAAACAAGAGGCACATAATCCTCTTTATTAAATTCACCAATTACTTCCATATTATCAGAAACACCCGTTTGTTTGAATGTAAATATTTCCTTTAGAGCTATTTCATCACCTTCAAATCCAACTACTTCACTGATACTTGTTACTTTTCTTTTTCCATCACTTAGTCTCTCTACTTGAACAACAATATCAATAGCATTTTCAATATATTCACTAATTGCCTTAATAGGTATCTCCATACCAGACATTAAAACCATCGTCTCTAATCTATTTAAAGCGTCAATTGGTGAATTAGCGTGCATTGTTGTAAGAGAACCACTATGACCTGTATTCATGGCTTGAAGCATATCAAAAGCCTCTTTTCCACGAACTTCACCAACAATTATACGATCAGGTCGCATACGAAGTGAGTTAATGACTAAATCACGAATAGTTACCTCACCTTCTCCTTCATAATTAGTAAGTCTTGTTTCAAGTGAGATAACATGTTCCTGTTCAAGTTTTAATTCAGCAGCATCTTCAATAGTTATAATACGTTCATCATGCCCGATAAAAAGAAGATAAAACATTTAAAAGGGTTGTTTTACCACTACCTGTTCCTCCACAAATAATAATATTTAATTTAGCTTGGACACAGGCTTCTAAAAAGCGTGCCATGTAAGGAGTTAAAGTTCCAGAGCGAAGAAAGTCTTCTATATTAGCGAGTTCTTCTTTAAACTTACGAATTGTCATAACAGGTCCCTTTAAAGAAAGAGGGGGAATAACAGCATTTAATCTTGAACCATCTTGAAGTCTCGCATCAACCATAGGATTTGATGTATCAATAGTTCTTCCTAAAGGCTGAATTAGTCTTTGAATGGTTCTAATGATATGATCATCATTGATAAATGAAACAGTATCATCTTTAATAACTCGTCCATCTAATTCAATATAAATTTCATTTTTACCATTAACCATAATTTCTGTAATATCTTTATCATCTAAAAGTTCAGTTATAGGTCCATATCCATTTATTTCATTATCAATTAAGTTATAAATATAACTTCTCTCTATATTAGTTAAATCATATCCTTCTAATGTTTTATTTATTTCATCCTTAATAAAAGAATCCATCGTTCCTGTTTTCTCAATATTATGATCAATTAAATTCTGAATAATTTTATTTCTAAGTTCATCTAATAATGCTTTATTTTGAAAAGCATCGTAATCACTTATTTGTTCCATATCAATAGTATCAACTTTAACATTGAACTCTTCTGTAAACTTTTTCATAGCTCCTCCTATATTGTTTTAATCTTTTTATCTTTAATTAAGCTTTCTGCTAATTTTTCAATATTCTGAACACCCTTTTTTATGAGTGGCTCTAACCTTTTGTCAAGAATAGTAATTTTACCATCCATAATATATTTTTCAATATTACGAATATAGAAAGACTGCGGTATTGTATAATTAATAACATGATTCATCATATGACGCATATCATACGCAGTAAAATAATTACGCATTTTATAAATTGATTCATTTAAAATAACTTTATAATTATTTTTATCCATATCACTATATATAGAAACCATTGTACGCATATTCTTAAGATCCATAGGATCATTTGTAACCATATAAAGGATCTCATCACTAGCATCCATAGCAAGTAAGTTCATATCACTTAAAAAATAATTTGTATCAATAACAACTACATCATATTTTAATTTTGCTTTTGTTAAAATAACTCGTAAATATTTACTGCTCATTTTACCAGCAAGACGTGGGTCTTTTGGTGCAGGTAAGACATCTAATTTTTTCATATATGGTGTAACATAATTTTCTAAATTAGTAAAACGATTATTGTTAAGATCATCCATTGCATCAAACAAATCATTTTGATAATCTAAATTTAAGGAAGCAGCAACACTTCCACCATAAATATCTAAATCAATTAAAAGAACATTTAAATTTAAATTTTGATAAATTCCTGCTAAATTAATTGCCATTGTAGTTTTTCCTGTTCCACCTTTTACTGATGTTACTAAAATTGTCTTGGCTTGTCTCATTGCCATAACTAATCCCTCACAATCTTTATTCCATTATCATCTTTTGTACCTTTATAGCAAGTATTAAACTCATAACCATCTTTGTTAAAAAGATAAGCAAATACACTTTTTTAGTATAAGATGCACAAATTCTAACAACATTATCTTCTATGTTAATTTCTGATACTAAATTATTATTTATATTTTTCTTTAAAGAGAGCATCTACTTTATCAAGCGAAGTATCGCTAAAGGCATATGTAACAGCATCTCTAACTGTATAATCTAATTTTCTTTTATCTATATAGAGAATTCCTGTATCAATTATAAGTGCCGTAAACATAATCATTATTGGAGTTAGTAATACAAACGCTACTAAAACTTGACCTTTATTGTTCATTTAAAATAACCCTCGAAACACTAACTGTATAATTCTTTCCTAAAATATTAGAAACAACAGGTGCTGAAACTTTTATTTGTTTTGACACATTAATTTTAGTGAAATTATCTTCGCTACTATAATTAACATTAATCTTTTCTTTAGAAGCATAACTACTTGCTTCATCTAATTCATCTGCTTTATATAAATCCACTATATAATCTAATTTACTTTCTAACTGGTACTTTTGATAAATAATATTACCAAATTCAAGCACACCTAGAACTAGTAAAATAAAGACTGGTATAATAAGCACAAATTCCACTAATGCTTGCCCTTTTTTATTCATTAAATCACTCTCTTTACCATAAACAAATTATATCAAAAAATGAAGTTATATACAATAATTGGAATAGAAAAAAAAAACTTCTAAAAAGAAGTTTTATTGATCTACACAAGTAGCTTCTCCAGGTTTTGAACCCTCTACATAAACTTTATCTACCAAATTACAAGATGATTTAACCATTGAATCGTGTAAATAACCTCCAAGAAGTTTTACAACACTAACAACAACAACACTTATAACAGCGATAATTAATAAGTACTCAACAAGTGCTTGCCCTCTTTCATTTAGTCTCATCTAAATCCCTCCTGCTACTATCATCTAATATAATATTATACTTTTTTCTACCATTTGTCAATTTATTTTATACGTGATATATTAGTTATAGGTGATATCATGGAAATTATATTTAAGAACAAAACAATTCCTGTTATATATTGTAATAATTTTAAAAAACAAGACTACTTGGTATGAGTTTTAAAAAACGTCACATTAACTCTATATTGTTTTCCTAGGTGCAACAGTATTCACACTTTTTTATGTTTCAAAATATAGATGTAATTATGACTAATAAAAATAATGAAATTATTTATACAAAAGAAAATATGAAACCAAATAGAATAATTTTTAATAAAAAAGATGTATATTATACATATGAATTTTCGCATGATAGTGCATTATATAAAATGATAAAAAGAACAAAATTATATTAATATAAGAAAACAATAGGCCTAGCCTATTGTTTTACTTTTTATCACTTGAAAAATCTCTTCCACATCTACTTCCCCAAGTATCAACTAATTCTCCTTCTTTATATATTCTTAAGATTTCACAATTATTAGCGCATCTTTTACACTCAAACCCTTTAGTATCAAGTTTCATATGTTTTAAATCTAAATTATATATTTTACCATTTGCTTTTTTCATGAGCCATAATAGCAATTCCAAGAGCTCCCATTAAATGACTATCTTCATCAACTATTATATCTTCTTTTAAAATTTCTTTAAAAGAAATGAACAACACCCTTATTTTTACTAACACCACCCTGAAAAATAATAGGGCCTTTAATCTTTTTACCTTTGCCAACATTATTCAAATAATTAAGAACTATACTTTTACATAATCCTGCTACAATATCTTCTAGTTTATACCCTACTTGGGCTTTATGAATTAAATCAGATTCTGCAAAAACAGTACATCTTGCTGCTATTTTAACAGGATTTTTTGATTTTAAAAGCAAGAGATCCAAAATTCTCTACTTCTATTCCAAGCCTTTTAGCTTGACTTGATAAAAATGATCCAGTTCCTGCTGAACACAATGTATTCATTGAATAATCAGTAATAATACCATTATCTAATATAATTATTTTAGAGTCTTGCCCACCTATTTCTAAAATTGTTTTAGCATCTGGATATTTTGATAAAGTACCTACGGCATGAGCTGTTATCTCATTTTTGACGATATTCGCATCAACCATTAACCCAATTAATTTTCTGGCACTACCTGTTGTCCCAATGCCTTTAACTATATATTTTTTGCTTAATTTACTTTTTAGAATACCAAGTAATCTAGATGCCGCTTCCTTAGGATTACCCTCTGTCCAAATATATTCTCTTGCAATAATATTATTATTCTCATCTATTACAACACCTTTAGTTGAAATTGAACCTATATCAATTCCTAAATAACAATTATTCATGCTTCTTCCTCATTTCTAACATATCATAAAATGCTTCTATTCTTGTTTTTATTCCAACTTCTGATGTTGCTGCATCAAAAGAGAAAAATATAACAGGAACATTATATTCCTTACATATCTTATTAATGATAGGCATAGCTCCAATCTCTGGAGTACAAAAAGACGATTTAATATGTATAATTCCATCATAATTATTAGCACATAAATATTTTGTACGTGCAATATTATCAGCGGCATCCGCTCCCATTTTATATTTAACATACTCACGAGCATATTTTAAATATTTCTTTATTTTGTACTTTTTTTCAAATAATAAATAATGTACATTAGTATATCTTTTAACAGCAATACCATAACTTGCTAATAATTTTTCAAGATCATAATTAGCAAATGGTTCCATGAGTGTATAAAGTTCACCAATAATACCAACTTTCATAGCATTTTTGGGAATATTAACTTTTACCTTTTTTATTTTTTCTTAAATATTTCTTATAAAGAATATAGAGTGATACTGGATTACTTACATTTGAAAAATCACGAAGCATTTCTTTTTCTATTTTTTCAAAAGAACCTTTATTTACTTCAAAACCAATATGAAGGCGAATAAAATCTTCTACTCTATCCATATACTTAATCATGTTTTTAGTAATATAGCTATAATAAATACCTTTTTATTTTACTAAATTTAGGGTCAATACTTTTCATTTTTTTATATATTCTATGAATATCAGTATAACCTCTACTAACTAAATTAATATATGTAAAATTATAACCTAAATCTTTTAATATTTTTTTCTTGCAGTTCACTATAATATCCATACCTACAGCCACCACCAGCTTGAATTAATACATTGGCACCTCCATCTAAAGCCTCAATAAATGTACCAAGTGTATATTTAAATGGAGTACAAACAAATTCAGGACTATGTTTTGTACCTTCTTCAATCGTTGAACTAGTTATTTTAGGAGCTACCATAATATCACAATTTAGTATATGTGATAGTAAATATTCAACAGGAATACTGTAATTACCCATATGTGGAAATGAAACATTTAGTTTATTCATGTACTTTTTTTCCTTTCTATAATATCTAGAAAACTTTCTAATCTAGTTTCCATTCCAGCAACACCATCAAGATCATCTTGAATTAACTGTAAATATGGAATATCTATTTTTCGGATAACTAACTCATTTGTAAGTGAATCAGGTCCACAAGGAAAAGCTGTTAAAAAAAAATAACGCCATCTATTAGTTTTTTCTTGTAAGGGCAAGAGCACCAATGTTTTCTTTAGAATATTTAAAATAAAGTTCTTTAGAATACATTTTACTCATACGAGATGTTAAACTACTATCAAATCCATCACTATAAATGACATCAACATTTTGTTTTTTTTAGATAATTTTTTATTTCATCACCAAAATATGAATCATGAATTATATATGGATGAGCAACTATCAATAGTTTCGTGTGTTCACTTTTAAAGCAACCATATTAGCTTTTACTATAGCGTCTTTTTTATTATTTGCAACTGTTAATGCTTCATAGTAAACTCTTTTTGTAAATTCTGTATCATACCCAAGTATTTTTCCTATTTGTATAAATGCTTTTTCTTCTGTTTTTCCATGATTAATGTCAATATTATAATCAATTATCTTATTTGTGATTAAGTTATTTACAATGTCATAACATGATAAATAATTAGTACATGTCTGATTTTCAATTCCATAATTATCAATTCGTGGAATTAAAATGTAATCACATTTATCCTTAAGATAAGCAACATGACCTAAATAATTTTTCATAGCAGTGCACATCTCATCACTTCCATATTTGCTTCCAAGCATTACAATATCTTTAGTTGTTTTTGGACTAACAACGACTTTTATGTTTAAACCTTGAAAAAACGAAAGCCATAAATCTTTAAAATAATGGTAGTATAAACTTCTTGGTATTCCAATTACTATCTTGTCCATATCATTCACCCATATAATCGTATGAATTTGTTTTTATTTTATGAATAAATTATTAAACTTTGATAAAAATAAAAATGGGTGATTAAATTGAAAAAAACGATGAACAAACAATTAATTGTAGAGTTCACGACTGTGAACATTGTGATTGTAAATGCGACAAGTGTGGACTTAAAAAAATTGACGTATGCAACTGCGATGGTTGTGGCGAAAAAAAGACTACAATGTGTGCTAGTTATAAAGCAAAAAAAAAGAAGATTAAGTCTTCTTTTTAATTTTCTATATAAGCTTTATACCAAAGTTGAAACATATAATATGCGAATAAAGTATAGGCTTCCTTATGGTTTAGTGAATTATTATTAAGTTTTTTGTATTATATTATTTACTTTATTAAAATTAAATAAATTTTGTTTCTTTATAAATTCTTCATTTGATAACAATATTATATCTTCTCTGTATATATTATAAAGCCATTCCTTAAGTGGAATTCCAAATCCACACTTCTTCTGATTTAATAATTCTTCTGGTATTCTTTTTATATAATATTTTCTTCAAAATATATTTTTTAACTTTATAATTATATTTATACTTATGACTAAGTTTTAATGTTTTATCTACAAATTCATTATCAACAAAAAGGATGCGTAATGTTTAGATTATAGTAACCTGCTGGAAAACTAACTTTACTAAATAATCTATTTGCTAAAAAAGTTTTAAGATCGAACAACATGTATTTAATCTGGGCTTTAAGAGGAACAAAAGCTAAGTCATAATAACTGTTTGGTTCTATATCTACATATTTTAAAGCAGCATCTTTTTTACCATTATACTTTTAAAATACTATCTTTTGCTTGTTTGTATTTTTTTTCTTCTATGAATTATTTCTAGAAATTCTTTTTTTAACTGTTCATAGATATTACGTTCATACACTGTATCATAAACGCTAGAGCCACAAAATAATTGATCAGCTCCATCTCCAGTTAAAATAACATCAACCTTATCTACATTTTGATTTAAAAATACAGTTGGTATCATTGATGGATCTGCAAATGGTTCTGAATAAATGAAAGGAAGTTGATGAATTATTTCTTTTGCAGCTATATCATCTATATAAAATTCGTGATAATTAATGCCAATATACTCAGCAATTTTCTTAGCTCTCACCGCTTCGTTTCTTTCTTCATCATAAAAGCCTATTGTATAAGCATGTATTTCCTTATCAGTTAATTCATGTGAGAGTGACGCTAATAAGGTAGAATCAATTCCAGCACTAAAAAAGATACCTATTTTATTTTTATTTTTTACGCGTTTTAAAACAGCTTTTTTAAACTATCTTCCATTGCCGCAAATGATTTTTTTCCATGTAATTTATCTTTACTTTTTAAATATTCATTAACTAAATTATAATATTTTTTTTTTATAAGTACAGTACTATTTTTAAACTGTACAAAACTGCCTGATTCTAATTTAGATACTTCTTTAAAAATAGTATTTGGAGCTTGTATATAGGAATAACATAAATAATTAGATAATACTTGTCTATCTATATTTAACATTTCTTTATAATTTTTTAAAAAAAGCCTAATGAAGTTGATATAACTGTTGTATCATCTTTCAACATATAATATATTTGCTTGCTACCCATTCTATCTCTAACACATGTAATATTCCCATTAAAAATGAGTATTATAGCAAATTCACCATCTAGTTTTTTAAATAGTTTATTTTTATATATTTTATATGCCTCTATTAATTTTTCCTCATTTGTTATACCACTTGGGGCAAGTTTATCTAAATTATATATATTTCCTAGAATATAGCAAAATGTTTCATTAATAACTCTACTATATCCATCTAAATACAATTTAATTTCTTTTTTACTTTTTACTACTGATACTTCCATAAATATTACAAATACCTTTCAATAATTTCTTCCCATAACTTAATAATATTATCTTTATTATATATTTCTCTAACCTTACTTGCATTAGTTTTAAGTTTATTTTGTAACTCTTTATTACTAAGCAATCTATCCATTGCATCTCTTAGTGCTAATACATCACCTACTGGAACAATTATACCATTTTCATCACTAGTAATAATAGAATCAATGACTTCTGTTGAATAAGTTGTAATAACAGGAATAGATAATGACATTGCTTCTAGTAAAACATTTGGCATACCTTCATAGTTAGATGGTAAAACAAATAAAACAGCATCACTTATCTCATCAGGTATTGATTTAACTCTTCCAGCCAAAATAACTCTCTTGTTTAGATCATATTTATCAATTAGTTTTTTAATTTTTCATATTCACTACCAATCCCATAAATATATAATTCATAATCATCAAATTTATGATCAAGCAAAGAAAATGCCCTAATTAATAGCTGTAAGTTTTTTTGTGGTTCCAATCTTGTTACTGTAACTATTTTGTTTCTTTTTTTTCTATACTAGATTCATACCTTGTAAATTCTTCAGTTAAAAAGTTAGGTATAACATTCATATTTTTTTCACATCATCACTAAAATATTTAATATAACTTTTATCCTGTACAATAACTGTTGTTGCTTTTTTATAATAAAAATCTCTTATTTTTTTAAATGAATAAATTCATGTTCAGGATGATTTCTAACAGAAACAAGCAAAGGAATTTTAAAATATCTTTTTTAATTTAAGTAATCTAATTGAAGGTTCTGGCAAGAAAGAAAAAAAACAAGATCAGGTTTTTCACTAATGATTACTTTCTTTAAATAGTTTGTTCTTTTGGACTTAATTTAGTTATAATCTTTTTTTTTTTAAGAGATTCATTTTGTTTATTATCCTTATCTAAACAAATATGTTTAACTCTACTATCCAAAATATATTCTGATTTACACTTTACATTAGTTACAATTGTAATATCATATTTATTAATAAATTCATTTGCAATATTAACAATCGTATTCTCTGCTCCACCTTTTTTAGTGTCATTGTATAAAACATTATCTTACGCTTCATCTTTATCTCCATAGTATAATTTTTCATAATAACTATTTGTTTTTAATAATTCATTATGTGTTCCCATGCCAACTATTTCTCCATTGTTTAAAACAATAATATTGTCAGATGTGTCAACCATATCCATATCATGTGTAATCATAATAATTGTATATTTTCCTTTTAAACTATTTATAATTTCTTTTATATCATTTCTAGCGGTATTATCAAGATTATTTGTAACTTCATCTAAAAGGATTACTTTAGTATTAGATAGTAATACTCGAGCAAGCGCTAATTTTTGTTTTTCACCACCGCTTAAATTACCTCCGTCTTCATCTATAACAGTTCATAACCATTTTCTAAATTAGAAATAAGACGATCTAGACCAACATCATGACAAACTTTATTAATATGATCAACGTTATCATCAATAATAGATAGATTTTCACGAATAGTCATATTAAATAAAAATGGTTGTTGTGTTACTAAAGAAATATTTTCACGAATGCTATCCTCTGTTACATCACTCAAATTATAGGAGTCAAAATAGATAGATCCCTTATCTGGTTCAATTATTTTTGTTAAAAGTGAAAAGATAGTTGATTTTCCTGAACCACTCTTTCCAACAAATGATATAAACTTACCATTATCTACATTAAATGATATATCCTTTAGAGAAAATCCCTCTTCATATTCATATGAAACATGATCAAATTTAATACTTCCTAAATAATCTTTCATTTCAACATTACCATAGCTTTCAACACTATATTCAAAAATAGCTAAAATACGATCAAGTGATAACTGAAATTGACCAAATTGATTTAATAACTGCCCTATTTTATTAGAAAAGGTAAAAATACTTGTGCGATACATAAAAATAATAACAAATGAATCAGTTGTCAAAGCATTTATTTTTATAAGAAAAATAGATAAAAAAATTAGACAACCAGTAGATACTGTTTCTATGAAATTACATATTTTATTTGTATATTCAAAATAAATATTACTTTTGTATTCTAAATTAGATATTTGTTCAAATGAACGATCTGCTTGTTCATTAAAAATACTTTTTAATTTTAAAACCTTAATATCTCTAGCACCTTTGATAACTTGTCCAAGTAACATAGAGTTATTGTCAGATAATTCTAAATTAAGTTTCCTATAATATAAACTCTTTTTTACATCCATAATAACGAATTGTAAGTAATATAATAGTACATATTAAATAATAAATTCCAATAATATAATTTAGTTTAAAAATAATAAACAATACTCCGATATTACTCAAAGCTAGAACAATACTATCTTTCATATTACTAAAATAAGATGCGATTTTAGTAGAATCACCTTTGATTCTGCTTAAGAATTTACCTTGACCTTTTTTTTGTGATAACACCAAGTTTTAAATTAAGTAAAAGTCTACAAGCACTTTTTCTAATGTTTAAAATCATTTTTTGTTGAGCTTTTAAATAGTTTTTACTAATTAAAAGATTGCACGAAACAAGTGCAAATTGAAATACACTAATTGCAATTGCTAGGATGAATGACTTTTCAAAATTAAAAGCTAAAATATTATTAACAATCATACCACAGATAGATGGATTTATAATAGAAATAAGTGTTACAAAAATACTTAAAATAATTATTAATATGATTTCTTTTTTTACAATTTTTAAGAAAGGCTTTGCTTGCTTTTATATCATTTATAATTTTTTTCATTAATTCACCTACTTAAGTAACTCTTCATAAATATCTACATATTTACTTAAAATATTATCAACACTATATTCATTAATTATATCTTTATTAATCGCACCCA
>VOFC01000506.1_pt1 | contig 146000 bp, 175 predicted proteins | sample 5384161 | NCBI WGS metagenome assembly VOFC01 (sample SAMN12384722, study PRJNA508395) | human gut metagenome | isolation source: healthy gut B | host: Homo sapiens | reverse complement strand
CTATGTCATTAAATGTACCTGACATACTGTCCTTACCACCTATTGACGGAAGTCCGAGACCGATCTGGACATCATATGCACCAAGAAGTGCTGCCAGTGGCTGACCCCATCTGTATGGATCTGTTCCAAGTCTCTTAAAGTACTCCTGGAAGGTAAGTCTTATCTTTGAAACATCTCCGCCTGCTGCCGCGATCTTGGCAACTGATGTAAGCACTGCGTATACTGAACCATGGTATGGGCTCCAGCTTGAAAGATATGGATCAAGGCCGTAGCTCATCATAGTGATAGTATCTGTCTTACCCTTAAGTACAGGAAGCTTAGCTATCATTGTCTGGGTTGGTGTAAGCTGATACTTACCACCGTATGGCATTGTTACTGTTGAAGCACCGATGGAGCTGTCGAACATCTCCACAAGTCCCTTCTGTGAACATACATTAAGGTCTGACAGTGTATCAAGCCATGCCTTCTTAACATCAGCAGGCTCCTTAACCTCATCAAAGTAGTTATCTGCCTTGCTTGGAACATTAACCTTAACTGTTGTCTCCTGATGAGCACCGTTGGTGTCAAGGAATGCTCTCTTTATATTAACGATCTCCTTGCCTCTCCACTTAAGGACAAGTCTAGGATCCTCTGTTACTACCGCAACAACTACAGCCTCAAGGTTCTCCTCTTCTGCATACCCAAGCATTTTGTCCACATCGGCAGGATCTACTACTATAGCCATACGCTCCTGGGACTCTGAGATAGCAAGCTCTGTTCCGTCAAGACCTGCATATTTCTTAGGAACCTTGTCAAGGTCTACTGTAAGACCGTCTGCCAGCTCTCCGATGGCAACAGATACACCGCCGGCACCGAAGTCGTTACATTTCTTTATAAGTGAAGAAACCTCTTCTCTTCTGAAGAGTCTCTGTATCTTTCTCTCTGTAGGAGGATTACCCTTCTGAACCTCTGCACCACAGCTCTCAAGGGAGTGTGAATCATGAGCCTTTGATGAACCTGTAGCTCCGCCACAGCCATCACGTCCTGTACGTCCGCCTAAAAGGATTATCATGTCCCCGGGATCTGATGTAAGTCTCTTAACCGCACGTCTTGGAGCAGCACCCATGACAGCACCGATCTCCATTCTCTTGGCAACATAATTCGGATGATATATTTCATTTACAAGTCCTGTTGCAAGTCCGATCTGGTTACCGTATGAGCTGTAACCATGGGCAGCTGTGGTAACAATCTTTCTCTGTGGAAGCTTGTTAGGAAGTGTCTCCTTAAGGGACTTTGTAGGATCTGCAGCACCTGTAACTCTCATGGCCTGGTATACATAGCCTCTTCCTGAAAGCGGATCACGGATAGCACCGCCTAAGCATGTGGCAGCACCACCGAACGGCTCTATCTCTGTAGGATGGTTGTGGGTCTCGTTCTTGAAGAATACCAGCCACTCCTCAGTAACACCGTCAACCTCCACAGGAACTACTATCGAACATGCATTTATCTCATCTGATACTTCCATGTCATCAAGCTTTCCTGCTGCCTTAAGCTGCTTCATACCCATAAGGGCTATATCCATAAGGCATACGAACTTGTCCTTACTGGTCCTTATATATTTCTGCTTCTGTCTGAAAGATACTTGTTATAATGTCTTCCATAGGGGCTTTATAGAATCCGTCCTTAAACTTAACATCTGTAAGCTCTGTTGCAAATGTTGTGTGACGGCAGTGATCTGACCAGTATGTATCAAGCACTCTGATCTCAGTCATAGAAGGATCACGCTTCTCAACACTAGCAAAATGCTCCTGAATGAACTTAAAATCCTTAAATGTCATGGCAAGTCCTAAAGAATCATATAATTCCTTTAACTTATCCTCTGGCATATCCTTGAATCCGTCAAAATATAAAACATCAGCAGGAGTCTTGAACTCAGTAACTAAAGTTTCTGGAATATCCTCTGCTGCCTGTCTTGAATCAACAGGGTTAATGCAGTGTTCCTTAATCCTGTTCTTCTCCTCATCAGTAACAGTTCCTGTCAATACATAAGTTACAGCAGTCTTGATAACTGGTGTCTCATTCTCATTAAAGAACTTAACACACTGTTCTGCAGAATCAGCTCTCTGGTCGAACTGTCCTGGAAGATACTCTACAGAGAACACGAAATCGTCATTTCCTGCTGGAAATGTTCCCTCATAAACATCATCTACCGGTGGCTCAGAAAAAACAGTAGTAAGTGCTTTCTTATATGTTTCTTCTGAAAGATTCTCAATATCATAACGGATAAGAACTCTTACATCTGTAATAGTCTTTATTCCAAGATATCCCCCTATCTCCTCAAGTAATTCTTTCGCATTAACTGCAAATGGTTTCTTTTTCTCGACAAAAACTCTCTTTACGCCGCTCATATCTTCCTCCTGAGATTAGTTATATTAATTATTAATATTTAACCATTGTATCACAATAAAACATATTTTCAAACAACTATTCATGCATTCTTCTTATTATCTTGTAAACAACCTGATTACCCATTACGGTAGGACCTGTATGTGCGAAGAAAACAATACCGTCTGTCTGTGATATTATCTCACTCTTAACAGTACCCTCACATGGGTCAAGAATCTGTGCTATAAGCTCACCATGATATACAGGATCACCCGGCTCTTTAAGTCTCTTGTAAAATCCTGCATCATAAGTCTTTACTGCCATAAGGTCAAATTCGTTGATAACACTTGCAATATATCCACTGTGATTGTTGTACTTAAGAATACCCATTCTGGTTAAAAACCTGAGAACAGATGACACAGCCTGTCTTGCAGACTTCTCATCAATCATATCTGTGCTGTTAGTATATATTGAAAACGCATTAGTACCATTCATCTGCCAGTTATAATTAAGTGTCACTGTATCCATTGGCTTCGGCTTTCTAATAACAACGTACTGAAGTCCGAACAGATTGGCAAGACTTGCACTCTGAAATCCTGTATCCATCATCTTTACATGAGGAATAAAATCACCCGGCATATAAAAGCTCGCAAAATGTATACCATAACTGTAACCCTTAATTCTGTCAAAAAGTGTTCCTGCTATCTGCTTGGTTGTATCTCCATTAACATCCCCAGGAAAAGCTCTGTTAATATCAGAATTATCTGTAGGCCAGAATCTCTTTCCAACATTCATGGAAAATCTGTTAACAGATGGGATAACAAGAATCTCATGATTGTGTGATATTGCGCCATGAGCCTCAAGCTCTTTAAGTGCCTTAACAAGCTGCGAACATATATACAGCTGCTGTATCTCATTACCTCTTAATGCACCAACAATACATGCCGACTTCTCACCACCGCCGAATCTGTAGCCTTCTATCTGATAATCTTCTCTATATATACCCTTTAACGAATAAATAATCTCTTTCTTCATTATCTGCCACCATAAACTCTTGCTATAAGAGCCCCCTTATGTACTACCGGATTCTCTCTTAATGTAAATATAATTCCATCTGTAGGCGATTCAATTCTCTGGATTATTCTTCCCTCAATAGGTTCGATAATATCTCCTATATGCGTTCCAATTCCAATCCTTCCCATAGAATCAACTGCTGATACGAATATTCCGCTTTCCTTAGCAGTAAGAAATGTAACCTCACCCTCTGTAGAGATAATAGGTTCATTCACTTCTTTCGGCTCATCATCCCATATCCCCATATGAGACATAAGGTTAAATATACCATCAACAATATCCCTGCAATACTTTGGCGTAATTCTGTTTCCAACACCCATCTCCGTAACAAGAGTAGGCACACCAAGATATATGATTAAGACTATATTTGGCATAAGTCTGTTTTTCCTTACAACCATACTCTCGTGTACTGGAAGCTCTATTGATGCTACCTCTTTAATCATATATTTATACTACCTCTTGTTTTCCTTATTACATTGAATCGAAATTCCTTATAATTATTCCTGATGATGTTTTCTTAAGTGCAATATGTGTGAATACCGAGCTTGTTACATATTTCTTGTCACCCATAAACACACGGCTACCCGGATATATGTTCTTATCTACCTTTACAACCGCTCTTTCTGATTCTTTTATAAGTGAATAAAGATATCTGCCCTGTTCCTCGTAGCTTGCCTTTTCAGCCTTCTTTACTATCTTTGTCTGGGAACACCTTTCTATGCAGCACTTCATCAAACTTATCTGATTTCGCATTTTTTAATATGTCTAGACTTATATAATGCCTGATCATATCGTTCTATTTCCGAATCTATTTCCTTAATCTTCATAATAATCTGTGCATACTCTGTATTGATATTTTGAGTTGCACCTACTCTTATAATCGTCTTGGCAAATGCATCACTGCCACAACTTTTTACAGTAATGCCTCGTACTCCTGTAACATCACCACCTATGACAGATCCGAGCTTGCCTTCAAGGTATACATTTCCATATGCCGTAGCATTTGTATTAAGCATATAATCACACTTAATATCACCATGGCTTATGACTCTTGCATTCTCGAAAAATCTTGCTGATATATTACCTCCAGCTTCGATATATCCATTGGGCTTTGCATTGACACCATCCTTAATGATTATATCCTTCCCAGCCTTAAGCACTGCATCTTCAACATAACCACCTATAAATATGTTACCCATGGCATTAACTGTAACTCCACTGTATACACCACCATCTATAGTAACATCTCCATTAAAATCTATATTACTTCCATCAAGATCCCCTGAAACACTGTATACACTGCTTACATTAAGATCGTAATTACGGTATTCAACCTTTCCATCAACCTGTGCATAATATGTGTTACCATCATCAGATACCGTAAAGCCTTTACCGCGTAATCTTGGACTAGGTCTTCCTGGCTTAGGTACAAGAAGCTTACCACACACATCATAGCCAAACTCTCCTTTAGTCGGTTCAATATACTCTGCAAGCATATCTCCTGAGCTTACCTTTTCAAAAGCTTTACATTAAAGTAGTCAACCGAGCCATCTTCTCTTAAGGTCGGCTTGTTATCTCTTTCATAGTTCTCATCAAAATGAAATATATAGTGTCCATTCTCGCCGTTAACTGCTGGCTTCCCCTCTGCTACTGTAACATCTATTTCATATATCTTTTTTAAAATGACATCACGTATTTTTCCCCGCATCTATACCTGTTCGCACACCTGCTGCTGACAGTTTTTTCTATAACCTCTTCATATGTATATGAGCCATCCTGTCCTATTGAACCAAGGACAATACTCGCACTCATATGATCTTCGGAAACACTGACAACTACATTCTTGGTATTCAATTCTGTTTGTTTTTCATATACATTACTCAAATCTGAATCCTCCAATCATCTATAGTTCTCTGTTTTACTCATACTTTGCTCTTAATTATCCTTATATATCAACAGTTCCGATGGATCTACACCTTTTTCAAGTCTGATTCTTATCTGTTCCATCTGTCTGAATGTATATCTTGGATCTGCATAAAGACATCTACGCCACTTTCAAGTCCTAGCAGTATCTCCTGGCTCTGTAGTTCATTCAGCTGTTCTGATTCACCTGTATTCTTATTCCCAGCTTTCAGCCTTTCCTCCTTCATCCTTACTGCATCGATAAAAGGATCTGCATATGAACTAACATCAATGCCTTCTTCCAATCCCAGTCTTATCTGTTCCATCTGCCCGGAAGAAAAACCTATCATATCATACTTTGATACATCAACATTACTTTCAAGTCCAAGCCTTATCTGCTTCATCTGTTCAGATGTATATTCATGCAGCATGTATTTTGATATATCAACGCATTTTATAAGTCCAAGTCTTATCTCGTTTAGCTGGCTTGCATTGTAATTTTTTTTTGACAAAAAATGAAATATCTATATCATCTTTTTTAGAAAGCCTTATCTGCCTTAATACATCTCCAGGATAACCCTGATTAGCATATCTGCTAAGATCATATCTGTACTTAAGTGCAAGCCTTATTTCCCTCATAACAGAATAATCATACTTTGGATTGCATATAAGTGAAATATCTATACCTTCTTTTATGCCTTCCTTTATCTGCTCCATCTGCATATAATCATACTCTGTGCTGGCAAAAGGTGTTACATCCACACCTTCCTCAAGTGCATTCCTTATGGTTTTCATCTGTCTTTCGTTATACTCTTTTACAGCGTATATGGATACATCAACACCACTGCTCATTCCCATTGTAATCTCTAATGCCTGCAAATCGTTAAACCCGGCTTTCTTCCACTCCTCTATACCAGCATTAGAATTAATCATTTCTTTTTTTTTTCTTCCATACTGTATTCTCCAACCAAAATAATCTCATAATTAACAATTCACGTTTATATTATATTACTAATAATATCATATGTCTGACAATTTATCAATCATCAGCTGTCATACCTTTCCAGAAATCATCAATATATTCTGAAACACAACTGGCATCACACGGATATATCTTATCCCATTCTCTTGGATACTGTAATTCATATTCTTTCGTTAAGAATCTGTCATCAAGAAGTAATATAATCCCTTTATCATTATCTGTTCTTATAACCCTTCCTGCTGCCTGAAGCACCTTATTCATGCCAGGGATAAACATATGCATACTGATATCCATTCTTGCCATGTGAATCAAAATAGTCCCTTAATATGTTGCGCTGCCTGCATACCATTGGAATACCTGTTCCAACTACAGCCACACCTATAAGTGCATCCCCTCTTAAATCAATACCCTCTGAAAATATTCCTCCAAGCACACAGAATCCTGCTATATCAGTCTTTTCATTTCTACAAAAAGTGAAAGAAAGCTCTCTTTATCTGCTTCTTTCATATTAGATGGCTGTTTTATTATATTGTAAACAACCTTACCTTCATATTCTTTTTGTTGTTCCTTTTCTTCTTGTTTTTCTGGTTGCTCTTTTTTGTTGTTCTCTTTGTTGTTCTTGTCCTTTTTTTGCTGTGTTTTCATCATTTAAATTTTCATCATTTAAAGCAGCTGATAACTCCAATATCGTATTTTCATATTTCTTAATATATATATCATACACTGACTGCATATAACTGTATGATGGAAAAAAATATCATATAACGTCCATGCCTTGATGTAACCATTTTTCTTATATAATCAGCTATCTTTGTATATTCGTTTATATTTCTTCTTGTATATCTGCTGCTTACATCCCTGCCTACTATGACTCTTTTTATTCGATGTATCAAAAGGTGAATGTGCATAAACTGCATAATCACTTATATCACCTGATATCATCTCCTTAAAATAATTGACTGGCAGAAATGTTGCAGAAAACATAACAGAAGCCTTTCCCCTGGCTCAGCCTTAAAGATATATTTTCTGATGGATCAACACAATACAGATGCAATAACATATCACCATCTTTATCAAGCTCTGCATATGTTACGTATTTATCATCTGCACAATCATACATGTTAAGAAAATGTCTCACTTTAAAGAAAAAAAATCCATCATCTCATCACATACCGGATTCTTCTTATGCTTATCAAGAAACTTCTGCATGTAAGAAAAGCATGCCGAAAGACTTGCTGGAAATGTTCCACAATTATCTACGATTATATATTCTTTATCACACATACGCTTAAGTGAAAGCATGTATTTATTACACTTTTCAAGAGAAGATGCAAGTCTTTTATCAATATCTTTCACAAGATTTTTACACTTAAGGAAGTCTTCTTTAACAAGTGTTGCACTATACATCTGCCTTGCTCTGTCAACAAGATTATGTGCTTCATCCACAAGAAACACATAATCACCCTTCGCACCATTGGCAAAATACCTCTTAAGTGATGCATCCGGGTCAAATACATAATTATAATCACATATAATTCCATCACACCAGTACGAAACATCAAGCGACATCTCAAAAGGGCATACCTTATGTTTGACGGAATACTCAAGCACCTTTTCCCTGTCTATCACACTTTCATGGGTGATAATGTCATATATAGCATCATTAATTCTGTCAAAATGTCCCTTAGCATATTCACACACATCAGGGTTGCAGTTTCTTTCGTCCATATGACATATTTTGTCTTTCGCTGTAAGAGTCACTGTTGTAAAATGCAGTCCTTTATCTCTTAATATAGAATACGTTTCTTCTGCAACTGTGCGTGTTATAGTCTTTGATGTAAGATAAAATATCTTGTCTGCAAGTCCTCTTCCACATGCCTGAACTGATGGATATACTGTGGATATAGTCTTTCCAACACCAGTTGGTGCCTGTATATAAAGCTTTTGTCCAGATTCAATAGTCTTGTATACACTTGCAACAAGATTTTTTTGTCCAGCTCTGTATTTAAACGGAAAGCTGAGCTTATGTATTGACTCATTTCTTATGATCCTTTCGTCAAATACATAATCCATCCATCTTTTAAAACCGCCAACAAGCTTTTCAAACCAGCTGTTTATTCTGTTTTTATCATATTCCTCTGTGAATCTTACTATTTTTTCTGTTTCAGGGTTACAGTATGTCATCTGAATATTTATATGTTCAAGCTTATATCTGTTAAGGTATATGTACCCATACACAAGTGCCTGGGCTTTATGGACATAAACTGGTTCCTTAAGCTTCGTGACATCTGCCTACATAGTTTTAATCTCGTCTATAGTCACATCACTTACAGGTATCCTGTTTCCATCATCGTCTTCATCAATATCAGCAATAATGCCATCTGCCCTGCCTTCAAGCTTAAGCACGTAATCAAAACCCTTATCAGAGGTCAGCGGTATCTCTTGTCTTAAAAGCACTTCGGCATGGTATGATGAACCCATGGAATGTTGTATCTTTCTATGAATTCTTGCCCCCTCCTGCATAACTCTTACATCTGGAACAGATACATCCCTGTTATCTATATCCCCTGATGCACACATGAATTCAACAAGATTCCTGACTGATATCCTGAATGTATCATCAACAGCTGTATACATATGCGTTACCTTTCTTTCCTACGCGTCTTACAACCCCAAGGTAGTTAAGTATATTAAGGCTTAGCCTTGCCGTATCTTCATGTACCATGGCAGCTTTTGCGAAATCCTTTACTATAAACTCATCCTCAAGGTCTATTGGAACAAACTGCATGTAATCCTCTGGTCTGTCAAGCTCTACTATTTTTCTTACACCTAACGGAACTCTGTCATATCTTGTTGCTCCTCTTTTTCTTGTATAATTCCATCCGTTAAGAAGCTTGTATTCTTCTATATCCATGAGCACCAGATGAACCGAAAGATTCGGATGTTTCAGAAGATTCTTTATCTTATAAAGTTCAAAAAATGCATCATATTCTGTATAGTGCCTTGGAGATTTTCTTTTCGCACTTATATCACCACTTTCTGGATCTATCCAGCTTATCCACTTGTTATATGCACATGGATAAACAACTGTAACATGATATTCTTCAAGAAACACAGCAAGCTTATCTCTTAGCTTGTTAAGCTGTCTTGTCTGTATCTCTATGATACCACTGTCATTAAATATGTCTGCATAATATCCATCTATAGCCACTTCATGTTTATCCTCATCCGGCTCATAATAGTTCTTAAGCACTGCATGCAATGTCTTTTCCGACAATGTACCTATACCCTTATCATTATGTGCTGTTCCTAATATCTTCTTTCTGGCTATATTAAATTCATCATAATCTATATACTCATCTGCGGATATATTTCTTTGCTTAGCTTTACCACTACAATCGTTACACTTTTTCCTCATAATATCAGCACCATATACCAAACGTATGTTTTAATATAATTAACAGTATACACCAGAGGGCATACAATGACAATATTGTTGTTTAATTGAATATTAGTTGGTGACGAACGGACGACAAATATAAGCTACAGGCAGTTCTGCACACTATGTTCAATGCCAGAAGCTTCAATCGGCTGTCTCTAAGACTTTTCATATAGGTAGTTATAGGTGACGCTACCATTCGGACGCGCCGTCCGTGGCGCGGCCTCATTGCTTCGTACATCCATGTACGAAGCTAGCTGAGAGCGAAAGAAAAGTCTAAGAGTCAGCACGATTGAACTTCAAGTGCATTTCACATAGTATGCAGAACTGCCTGTAGCTTATATTTGTCTGTGTTACGGCATAATGTAATACTGAATATTCAATTAAATCAAGTGGGACGAAACAGGGCGGAATTGTGCGCTTTACGCACAATTCCGCCCCTCATGCGTCTCCCCTTTGATTTAGCCACACATTCATTTTTCGTAAATCAAGCCACAACCAGACAGCATATATGAGAAAAGCAGGTGTGCAAACATCATAAGATGTACTTGAAGTTCAATTGTGATAGTTCTTAGACTTTTTCTTAGCTACCCAGCTATCCACAGACACGGATGTCTGTGGAAGTGAGATATGGGACATGGATGTCCCGTATCGAACGGTAGCGGAAACTACCATTACGTATATGAAAAGTCTTAGAAATATCCAATTGAAGCTTCTGGCATCGTTGATGTATGCACACCTGCTTTTCTCATATATGCTGTCGTCCGTACGTTAAGAATGTGTGTTAAACAACAATATTACTTCTTATCAGTTTCCTCCAACTCTATTTCCTCAAGTTCGATTTCCTCTGATTCGTCATCTAATATATCTGTATCTGAAGAATCATCTGTATATTCTTCATTCTGTTTATTATAGCTGTCATTGTTTTCGGTACTTTCTTCAATCTCAGCATCTTCTGATACTTCTATATCTTCATCATGTTCCTGTGAATCAGCTTCATCATTATTGCTGTCATCACCATCATCTTTTTTTATAAGAAGCTCATCATATTCATCTGAATCATCATACTCATCCATGGCTTTTACAAATGCTTTCTTACTTACAGAAAGTTTACGTGAAAGTACTATAACTGCTACAATAAGAGCTGCTATTATAAGTACAAGTACAACTAATAATGCTAATATTATATAGCTTGTGCCTTTTAAGACGTTTACTACTCCTTTAGCAGAAGTTTCCTTATCCTGCGCATTTATCAATGCTGGTTCATCTGATGAATTATATCCGGCATAGCCCTGTATCGTACCATCGTTGATGTTATACCTGAACCATCCTGTATCACCAGTTGAGCTTACGCCATAAAACAATGCATAATTACCAGTTTTATCAAGAAGAACATCTACTTCCCTGTTATTGATGTTTATTCTTCCCGCTTCATAACCATCAGGAAGCTCCATAGATGACTCATCTATAGGAAGAATACAATATGACAGCTCTGGCTGATATACTTCTATGTATTTTGAAAAAGTCTTCTTTACTGAATCATATACATAAAAACCACTTTCACCTGTTCCATCCGTGCTCTCAAGATAAGCTAACATAACTCTTGTGTTCGTTCCCATGCCTACAGCTATCTTAATGCCATTATAATCTGTTTCTGACTGGACATAACCTGATGGCAGTGGATGCTCATCAAAAGAAGATATTACCTTATATTCATTCCCATCAATACTTACCGCAGGTTCCTGGATAATACTGTTGTTATCTCCATCTGTTGTTCCACCCTGATTAGTTCCATCCGTTTCTTCTGCTTCTTTACTTGCCTGCTCAGGTGTTATTACATTATCACTTTTAGTTGTTTTAATAGTATATACTTTTTTACTTCCATTTTCGGCTGTTACTGTAATAGTAGTTGTATTAAGTCCCGGATCCATACGTGTACCGGATACTTTGACTGTAGCCTTTGAATCATTTGGTGCAGCACTTACCGTAAGTCTGTCACAATCACTTCCAACTGATGTTGTATATGTCGTAACATTAGATGAAAATGCTGGTGAAAGCACACCTGGACTTATCTCAAGTGAACTTAATGTGTTATCTGTAGAATAACTTGCAGGTGCTATTCCTGTTATTGAGCCCGATGACTTGGATATTGATGCATTATCGTAGTCCATGCTTATAACCTTGGAATCACCTATAACACTAAGACTTGAAGTTCCAGCAGCCTTTATCCTGAAGCTGATAGATGAAGACTGGCTGCTTGATGCATTACTGTCAAGGAAGTTACAGGTTACTGTTCCTGTGTTGCTTCCGCTTACTGGTTCCAGTACTGATGTATCATATGATACATATATTGTAGCAGCACCTATCTCAAAGCTTGCATCTATTGAAACCGTTACAGATACTGTTTCTCCCACTGTTCCACTTGCTGAACCTATTGAAACTCTTGCTGTTCCTGCCGCTTTAGCACTTGTAACATTAAAAAATGGTACACATAATAATAATGTCATAAGGACAGCAGCTATTTTTCTTTATATTTTTCATATCATTTTACCTTTAATACCTAAACTAATCCTGCTGAATAAAACTTACTCCAAGTATGTGTCTCTTAATAGCGACAAAATCCATAAGATCTATACTTCCATCATGAATTATATCTGCTGCCTCAAAATGCACACCCTCTGGCTGTGATACATTAAGTATAGCTCTCTTGATAGCTACAAAATCTACAAGATCTATAACACCATCACCATTCACATCACCATATATAACAATATCGTACTGTGCATACACACTACCATCTTTTCTATATATAGTCAGCTTATCACCTGTAGCTACTGTATCATCTGACGAACATTCGCTGTTATCACTGTTAAGAAGTTTTCCATAACAGCCATTGGTATATGTTATGTCATCAAGTATACTCTGCACACTACTTCCAACACCTATTCTAGTAACTATCTTCTTGTCATTATCTATCAGAAGTCCTGTCTTAAACCCATCGCTTTCAGTGTTTCCACTATTGCCTCCATTGCCACTATTGCCTCCATTGTCCGGAGCTGGATTTACTGGCTCGGTGATGGCTCTGGATTAACAGCCTCTTTTCTTACCACATTGATAGTATAAGTTCTTGTTCCTCCATCTTCTGCAGTAACCACTATGTTAATAGTGTTATTTCCTACAGATAACCTATGGCTTCCTCTTCCGCTTACACTTGCATTAGTATCTGCTGCCGATGCTGATACATCTATGCTTTTAACTTCATTTTCAACTATAAGACTATAATCTGTAGTATCTGATGAAAATGTAGGCGTAAGTGAATAACCATCAACTGACAAGCCTCTTAACCAGTTATTAGAGCTACTGGTTGCCATCAGAATAATACATCTTGATGAAGGCATATTATCATATACTGGTATACTAAACTTAAATGTTGTATTGTTAAGTGTACTTGTACTATATGCTTTCTTTGCTCTTGTGGCTTCTGAACGTGGTGCTAAGACATTTGTCATATACTGGTGTGAAAAATTCTTTATATCAAATTTTTTCATAATATATCGTATCCTGTCCTCTGTTTATATACCACTTTCCAAGATTAATAGCACCACCTACAACAGCCTTATATCTTGTATTCCATGGGCGCATATTATAGTCATCTGTCTGCATGGCATATCTAAGGCCATTCTGTACTGCGCTAAGACCACCACTGGCATAGGCATTCTGACTGTAATAGTTATAATAACCTCTGTAACCACTTACATTACCTGATATCTGGTTACCAATACCATTAGCACCCTGCTCCTGTATAATTCTTGTTGCAAGATGGTAAGGACTCACCTTTGACACCTCTCCTGCATACATAAGCAGTGTTGCATAGTCATATCCATCAAGATCATGTCCTGAATCTTCCATAAATGTACCACTTATTATGTTACGCACACCATCTGTATTATGTACAGATGAATCATATGAAAGACTTTCAAACATGAATATATTAGTATCATTCAGAAAGTTTCTTGGATCAAGTGCATATTCAACAAGAGCCTTTGACGCCTGAACCCAGCTTCCACTGTCTAGTCCTGTATATTTACCTGATTCCCAATCATAACAGCCATCAGCAACTGACTTCCACGAAGATACTGCTGAACCGTATATGAGACTTCTTCCAATTACATTCTGGTTTTCCACAACATCAGACCAGTCTTTTCCATTATGGTCCGCCACAAACACCCAGTTAGGATACTGCGCATGAAGCTGTCTTAACCCATCCTTATAACTATCCGGGAACCTCCTGTGCTGTAAGATACTCCTCGAAATCCGCATCTGGCTTATAATCCGACTTTTTATCTTTAGTTGTATACTGTGAGGTTATATAACCTCTTTCATAACTGCCATTAAGATAAAAGCCTATGCCATACCATGTATCGCCATCATCATCAGTTGTCTCTTCATATATATCAAACTTAAATCCACCACTTACAGTTGTAATAATACTGCTGTTTGTTGTAGGACCTTTTCTGATTCTTAAGCCTGTAACATCATAATTAACATATGTCCCTACCAATGGACTCTTCCGCCTTAGTATTAATGGCACAGAAGTAAAACTGAGGCATGTCATTATGACCATCATAACATGACACCAATTGCGGCTATTCTTTTTGCACTACATTCCTGTAGTTTTTTTCCATCTAATCACCCGGTTCCTTATTTTCAGCCATGTTTCATTCTAGTTTCTTCCAAACTCTGAAAGCTTAAGCCTTCGTTACTCTCAAGTACCATATTGACAGACCAGCTATTGGCAAAGACCAGAAGCGGATTGCCCTTAAGGTCTTTTATCTTCTTCATATCTGATGTACCAACAATTCTGTTCACATCAATTTCCTCAGGATTCTCAATCCAGCGGATATGCTCGTATGGAAGCGGCTCAAGTCTGATATCAACACCGTATTCATTCTTAAGACGGTATTCGAGAACTTCAAACTGAAGGACACCAACAACGCCCACGATAATCTCTTCCATTCCTGTATTGAACTCCTGGAATATCTGAATCGCACCTTCCTGTGCAATCTGGTTGATACCCTTAATGAACTGTTTTCTCTTCATAGTATCAATCTGTCTTACTCTTGCAAAATGTTCTGGTGCAAATGTAGGTATACCCTCAAATGCAAATTTCTTGTTAGATTTGCAGATAGTATCACCGATAGAGAATATTCCCGGATCAAATACACCGATAATATCTCCTGCATATGCCTCATCAACAATATGCCTCTCCTCCGCCATCATCTGCTGAGGCTGGCTGAGTCTTATCTTCTTGCCACCCTGTACATGGTTAGCTTCCATTCCGGCTTCAAACTTACCTGAACATATTCTCATGAAAGCAATTCTATCCCTGTGTGCTTTATTCATATTAGCCTGAATCTTGAATACAAATGCTGAGAATTCCTCAGTAAATGGATCAATAACTCCCTGGTCAGACTTTCTTGGAAGCGGAGAAGTTGTCATTGATAAGAAATGCTCAAGGAAAGTCTGTACACCAAAGTTAGTAAGCGCTGAGCCGAAGAATACCGGTGTAAGGTCACCAGCACTTACCATTTCCTGGTCAAACTCTGCACTTGCTCCGTCTAACAGTTCGATATCTTCCTGAAGCTTGTCGTAGAAAGCATCACCAATTCTGTCCTTAAGAACAGCCTCATCTGATGCGTCAACAATCTCAGTATCAACTTCCTTCTGACCATTCATGGCTGCCTTGAATAAAGAAACATTTTTCTCTTTACGGTCATATACGCCCTTGAATTCCTTACCGCAGCCGATAGGCCAGTTAATTGGGCATGTAGCAATTCCAAGTACGCTCTCAATCTCATCAAGAAGCTCAAATGGGTCATTAGCCTCTCTATCCATCTTATTAATAAATGTAAATATAGGAATGTGTCTCATAACACATACCTTGAAAAGCTTAATAGTCTGTTTCTCAACACCCTTTGATGCATCAATAACCATGACTGCCGAATCTGCTGCCATAAGCGTTCTGTAGGTATCCTCTGAGAAATCCTCATGTCCTGGAGTATCAAGAATATTGATGCAATATCCATCGTAATTAAACTGAAGTACAGAAGATGTTACCGAAATACCTTTCTTTCCTTCTCATCCCTGTACAAGCTGTCTGTCATATTCAAACATAAATGGCTGTTCACGCCTTACATTGTTTTTTCTTAACAGCCTCCTTTATACGCTGTCCTATAGGTGATTTTACGAATTCATAAACATCCTCTGCCCTGATACAGCCAGCCTGCATGCTGTTCATTTTTTCAGAATCAAGCATTTTTTAATATCTGCTTTTACATCGTCAAGGCTTTCAATCTTATTATAATCTAAACATTCCATAACTCTGTGATAAGCCGTTCCACGTTCATTCGCGCGAAGTGTTTCTTCTTTATCTGATATAAAATCAGGTATTGTTGGTACAAAATCTTCATCTTCTGCTTTTTCCTGATTTGTTATTTTATCAGCTGCTTCCAATTCATCCTCACCAGCTTCTTTATATGCTGCTTTTATATCGTCCGGCATAAATGCATTGTTATCATAGTCTGAATCTTCCTGCATCTTCTTTAACTCTGATACAGTAACCTTGACCTTTCTATCTGCATCCGGATCCTTTATATATTCAGGCAGCTCTGATATATGCATGTCAGAAGCCTTCTCCTTAATATATGTCACACCTTCATCCAATCGTATATTGTCTGTGACACATGGCTGCACATTGTCTGTATCACTTACCTTGTCATTATCCGCAGCTGTATCACATACCACGTCTTCATCTGAGGTTATTATACAGACATTAAAAATCCCACTGTTTAAAGTTTTGTCCATAAGTGCAACTGGCATAACCATATCTGAATACTTATCTATATTTTCACACTCGGCATATGAATATATCCCATTTAACGCAAGTTCAACTGATAACATCTGCCATGCTGACATTTTCTTATCTGTTCCTGTCACACTGCCAAGCATAATAAGCTTTTCCCTTTGCTCTTGTCATAGCAACATATAACACACGTTCTTCTTCCGATATGGAATCACGCAGGATTTTTTCTTGCAACGGCACCCTTTTATTATAGTTGAAGTTTTGGTATGCTTATCAAGATTAACATAATCAGTTCCTATTCCAAGCTCCTGGTCTATAACAAGTCTGTTTCTTGCATCCATCTTATTAATCTGCTTGTTAAGACCAGCCATGATAACTACAGGAAACTCCAGACCCTTACTTTTATGTATACTCATAACCCTGACAGCATCACTGCCAACTCCAGACCCTTGTGAATCTGTAAGTTCTATATCATATTTCTGAAGTCTTTCTATATATCTTAAAAAGTTGAACAATCCACTATAACTAGTTCCTTCAAATGATGATGCCCTATCAAGAAGTACATCTATGTTTGACTGCCTCTTTTTTTCCTGCAGGCATTGTACCAACATAGTCATAATATCCTGTATTATATACTATATCCCACAACAGATCATATATTGTCATAAGTCTTGATTTTTTACGCAAGGCGGCTAGTTTATCAAGAAAGCTGCCACACTTGTATGAAAGCTCCTTTAATGCTGCATCACCACTTTCTTTTACTGCCTTAATCTGTTTTATAAAAAGCTTATCCGTTTTGGAAGCATTTTTACCATAAACTCTTAACATTGCAAGCTCATCTTCTGTAAAGCCTCCAAAATATGACAGCAGCACTGATGCCATAGGTATATCCTGCATAGGATTATCTATACATGTAAGCAGACTTATAAGAACCTTTATCTCTCTTACTTTAAAATACTGCTGTGCTGTTTCTGCCATTGCAGGAATATCATTATCAAGAAGGACATTAACAAATGTATCTGCCCAGCCTGTAAGTGTCCTAGTAAGTATCGCTATATCACCATACTGTATTCTTCTGTAGTCTGATAAGTCTGTATCATACACATAATATGGATTCTCATCTGTCATCAGAGCCTTTATGCGCTTCACGGCGTATAATGCCTCTGCTTCTATGCTGCTGTTTTCATCATCCTCGGATGTATCTATAAGCACTACGTCCGTACTTTTTTCAGATTCCCATCCAAAGTTTCTTTTATCCTTACATTCCGGATAATCAAGCCCACAGTTTAACTGCTGGCTACTGTCATATTCTATCCCACAATAATTGCGGTTCATAACCCTGTAGAACACATCGTTAGTTGTATCAAGTATATTTTTCCTGCTTCTGAAGTTCTTTTGAAGTTCTATCCTGCAGGCTTTTTGCTTATCTGTTAAGGCTTCTTTTATATCTTCTGCATTATCACTTTTATATGTCTGATAGCTGTAATACTTTTTTCATAAAAAGCTCAGGACACGCAAGTCTGAACTTATATATACTCTGTTTAACATCACCAACCATATACATATTATCAGGCTTATCATCAAGCCTTTCCCTCGATATTGCTGTAAGTATTTCTTCCTGAAGCTGGTTGGAATCCTGGTACTCATCAATAAGTATCTCATCAAAATATTCAGCAAGTTCATCAGCCACCCCAGTATATTCCTTATCTATGCCATTCTTTCTTTACCAGAATATCAAGTGCATAATGTTCTATATCATTGAATTCAACTATTCCTCTGTCTTTTTTCTCTGTCTCCATCCTATCTGCAAAATCCTTTGACAGCTGCACCATCATTCCAACTGCCATAGCATTAGCGTGAACATCTTCCATAAGACTGTCTATATCTGCTGTAAACACATTCTTAGTAAGACCTGCTATATATTTCTTATATTTATCTCTCTGTCCTTTTACATACTCCTTAAGTTCATCCAAAGCATCCGGCATCTTTTTTGTACTTAGTCTTTCAAAGCTGATGTTTGATATTCTTTTTACCAGCTCGTTAATATCCTGTGAATTAACAATACCACATATAGCCATATAGTCTGAATTAACAGCACTAAGATATGAAACCGGTCCATCTGGCCTGTTACACACCTCTATCATATATTCATATTTTTTCTTATAGTCACTTATTGAATACACTATGCTTTCATATAGATTGGCAAGTACTTTGTTACTGCCGTTATCTCTGCTGGTATATGTATCAAGCACCTGTTCATACCACTCATCCGGCCATGGATTACTTCTTGCCAGAGCATATATCTTTTTGATTATTTCCTCAATATTCGCATCATTTCTCCCAGTACCATAGGCATCTATAAGTTTTATGAACTGTTCATCACCCTTCTGGTAATAGTCCTCAAGCATATCTTCCATTACATCATTTTCAAGAAGTGTTATTTCTCCTTTATCAGCCACTCTGAAACCAGGATCAAGATTAATTTCCGAAAAATGATTCTTTAATATCCACAGGCAAAAACTATCTATGGTAGTTATCTGTGCATTATTAACAAGTGCAATCTGCTTTATAAGATTAGCATTATTCTCATCCTCATCAAGCATATCATCAAGTCTGTTTCTTATTCTTGCTTTCATCTCAGCCGCTGCTGCTCTTGTAAAGGTTACAACAACGAGTCTGTCTATATTAGTCTGGTTTTCACCTGTTATCTTTCTTACTATTCTTTCTACTAACACAGCTGTTTTACCAGAACCTGCTGCCGCTGATACAAGAATATTTCTATCTTTAGTATTCATAGCATCAAGCTGCTGCACTGTCCATGACTTTGCCATACACTATTCCTCTTTTCCCACTTCATCTTTACCTGTGTCTTTTTGTTTCTCTTCATTGCCTTTAATCTGTGCCCATATATCATCAGGACTCATATATTCAAGTCTTCTGAATTTAACACCGGCATATCCTCACTAAATCCGCATACACTGTTATAAGGACAATATGCACAGCTGTTTTCATTTCCCTTCTCATATGGATTAATATGTATACTTCCATCCAGTATTTTTGTTGCTTTATCCAGATTCTCCTTATCAACATATCTGCCAACTGCCAAAAGCTCTTCTGTTGTAAGCACCTTGCTTTTAGACGCATCTATATTTCCTGATTTTCCTACTGTTACAGGAATATTAAGTGACGTCCCCTCTGTAGAATCAAGCTTGCTTATAATATTCTTATTGGAGTTAACAACCCCCTTCATGCGAAGTTCCTTTCTTATAAGCTCCTCGATAGCTGAATCATCCGTCTGCTTTGTTTCCACTATAGGATTATCTATGTTATAGTATAACAATCCGGCAGGAATCACATTCTTACCTTCATGTTTCTTTTTTTTCATATGCAATAGCTTCTCTCATGTATGTAAAAAAGCTGTATTTTAAGGCCATAATATGTTTTGAACAGATCAAAATCAGCGTGTCCTGTCTTATAATCAACAACCTTGACATATACATTTTCATCATCCTCGCATATATCTATTCTGTCTATTTTACCCTGCATAAAAAAGCTGACATCATGTGGCAGATCCTCTATCCTTGTAAGAAAACCTTTTTCAAATGTATCAGGTGTAAAAAGACCATCCGCAAGCTGTTTTCCTATAGCCCACAATGTTTTATCTGCAAGATCCTCCATGCGTTTTATAAGATATTCGTTTCGGCTTGTGCTTTTAAGTATCGTATTGCCATAATTATCTGCAACTGCATGTATACTTTCCGATACCAGGCTTCTTCTTTCTTCATCTGACAGCAGTACAAAAAAAGATTTTTTGTTTCTTTTAATATTCTTTGATACATCTTCTATAACTGCATGAAGTATCGTTCCGAAATCATTTACTGCAAACCTGTACTCCTCACGTTCCGAAAGGTCTAGTCCATAACGGCAGAAATAAGCATACTGACATGATGCAAACTGTTCAAACGATGTTACACTTCCTGTTAGTTCTTTTCCATAGAGTTTGAGTGCCACACCATCTGCAAGTATTTTTGCCAGATTCTCATCAGTCCATTCAAGCTCTGTCTTAGGAATCTTTATATATGAATGTTCCTTCGCTGTGTCATCATAAGAAAGCACATTCATCCCAGAAACATTTTCTTTAACATTCTTACTATATACGATGGTAATATTGCTTTCATATCCATACTGTTATATGCATATGTTATGTATAGCCTTCCTGATGTTTTTGTCATAATAAGATACAGATAGAATCTCTGTATAAATGCTTTCTCCCTCACAGACATTGACAAGGATACCTCCATTTCCTTTAATTTTTGTCTGTCTGTTTCTGAAAGCACACTTCTGCTGTCACTCTTTTTTTAGGAACATATCCATCATTTACACCTATAAAGAACATCGCTTTTTTATGTTATCAAGTCTTGTCCTTTCAATATCACCTATCACCACGCAGTCTTTTGTCGGAGGAATAAGTCCTATCTTTATCTCATCAAAACCAGATGCCATGATACGGTTATATTCTTTAACAGATACTTTTTCACTTCCAAGCAGATGTACTATTTTATCAAACAGCTCCATAATTTTTTTATATATCTGCCTGTACTCATCCCCATGGCTCTTTGCAAGTAAAGACATCTGTTCCTCACAATGCATCCTTACAAGAAACTTATACAGTGCCGTTGTCATAAGTCTTACATTGCCATCTGCTTCCTTTAGTTCTTTATCAAGCTCTGTTAAAGGCTCCATAACATTAAGCCTCAATTCATTAAGCATATTTAAATCCGTTGTTATGCCACTGCTTCTGAACTTTCTACACCACTGCGTACTCCACTGTTTTCTTCCCTTTATGCCTACAGCAAGACAATAGTTATCAAGAATATCTATATTTTCATCTGATAATCCAGTAAGCCCGGTTCTTAAATATCTGAACATACTGTCATAAGTATAATTCTTTTCAATAACATCAAGCACAGCTGTTATCATCTCTACAAGACAGTTATCTGTAACATGCAGCTTCTGGTCAAGGAAATATGGTATATCATTCTGGGCAAATATATTGGCAGCAAGCTTTCCATATACTGATATATCTCCTGTTACTACTGCTATTTCGTTATACCTAAAGCCCTGCAGTCTTGTAAGCTTTAATATTTCCCCCCTGATACATACTGTATCTCATCTTTAGGTGTGATACCTGCATACATGACTATATCATTAACTTTTCCACTGTAATATCTAAGACCTGGCCTGAATATATTCTTTTCAAGAAATGCCAGCTCCTTAGAGGCTGCAAATCTTGTTAACACTGTATCTTCACCAACTGTTACTTTATCCACATTAATATGCCCTTCATCACATATTCTGTTAAGATGTGCAACAGTATCCTTTGTCATATAAAACAGGCTCTCTATCCCCTCATTTATATTGACATGTTCGGAAATATCTATAGTAAGTGCAACCTTCACTTCTTTGCACATATCAAGAAGTATAGCCATAAGCCTGTACTGCACTGGTGTAAAACCAGTGAAGCCGTCAAATGCTATAACACTTCCACGTATCTTTGATGACTCTGTTACTTTCCTGCACATAAGATCCAGTATTTCTTCTGACGTTATGTAATTGTTCTTTATGAATTCCCTGAAGCCTCCATATATAAGTGATATATCATCCAGCTTCATCCCAAGCAGGCTGTTATTATCCACATTTTTATTAATATCAAGAAGCTTATCAACACTTATGTCGTACTGAAGCATTTCTGATATAACTGATTTAAGCTCCGATACAAAGCCTGTATTGGATATGTTGCTCCCAAAGAATCTTAAAGCCTTTTTATTCTGCTCAAGCACTCTTCTTACTATAAGGTTCTTACCAGTATCGTCAAGAACAGGGTAATCTGCTGCCCCAACTTCCTCAAATACTTTATATGCAAGCCTTTCAAAGCTTACAACATCTATGTTAAGTACGCCTTTTCTTGGATGCAGTTCCACCACTCTTTTCTGTGTTGCCATAGTATACTGTTCAGGAACTACTATAATATAATTTTCCAAAGGATTCTTAATTGACTCTTTTTATTATGGAATTATATAAATATGTTGACTTTCCTGCACCCGAACCGCCAAATATGTACTGTAATGACATTCTGCATTATCTCCTTTTTATATCTTCGTTCTATATTTTCACACACTCTCATATATTCTTATAAATAGTATCCAGTATAGGAGGATTTATCTGATGAGTGGCTCTACACGTATATTAGTCATACCGCTTAAGAAACTAATACTAGCATTATGCGTAATTATAGCATTTATTATAATAGCAGCTATATATATACTATCAGACAAAGAACCAGAAAGCCATCCCACAAACGCTGCTGGACAAAATAATTCTATTAACACCAGTGTTACATATTCTCCTGGCGTATATACATCCTCTCTTATGCTTAACGGAAATCCTGTTGATATCCAGGTAACTGTTGATTCTGACAATATTAACAGCATTGAACTTGTTAATATGTCGGAATCAGTCCAGACAATGTATCCTATGCTTGCACCATCCTTCGATGAAATTAAAAACGCTGTGATCCAACGTGGTACAACCGCTGACATAACTTATGATTCATCCAACAAATATACTGCAAACCTGCTTCTTGGTGCTATACAGAATGCCCTTGACAAGGCAGCTGCGTATTAACGATAAAAAAAACGTATGTATCAGCCGGCTTTTATACCGGCAATACATACGCTTTTTATCATATTATTATTCAAAATCAGATATCTCATCGCCATTGCTTACATTGATAAATCCAGCATAGCCTCTTTCCTGAAGCTTTGATAAGAACTTACCCATCTTTTTAGGCTTTACGTATAATGAACATATCTTTCCTTCTGCTCTGTACTTTTCAGCTATTCTATATGCATTAGTAAGATCTCCCTCATCATACATAACAGCTATCCTGTTTCCCTTGTCTGCAAGATCAACACCGTGTTCCATAAGAATTGAGAATATACGCTCAAAGCCTATAGAAAAGCCTACTGCACTTACCTGCTGTCCTAAGAACTTGCCTATGAGGTTATCATATCTTCCACCACCAGCTATGGCTCCCTTAAAATCAATACTCTCTACCTCAAATACAGTACCAGTATAATATCCCTGTCCTCTTACTAAAGAAAGATCAAATACAACATCAAACTCACCATTACATAATGCATTAACTGTGTTTATAATGTATTCAAGACTTTCTGCAGGTGCTTTATCAACAAGAATAGACTTAACAGACTCTAATGTAATCTGCTGTGGATCATCCACTCCTGATAAGAAATCTGTAAACTTGCCTATAGCTTCATCAGCAAACTCTTTTTCTTCAAGTTCCTTTTTTACACCATCAAGGCCAATCTTATCCATTTTATCAAATGTTATGCACACGCTGTCAAGCTGTTCTTCTTCAAATCCACAATCCATAAGGAAAGCACGAAGCAGTCTTCTATCATTAACCTTAACCTTAAAGTTCTTCATGCCAATAGCCTTAAGTGCTCTTGTTGTAGTAAGTATAAGTTCAACCTCTGAATCCCTTGAATCAGAACCGATGATATCTATATCGCACTGTACAAACTCACGAAGTCTTCCCTTCTGTGGTCTTTCAGCTCTATATACTCTGTCCATCTGTATGCACTTCATAGGCAGTGTAAGTTTATCTTTATTATTAGCAAAATATCTGCTCAGTGGAAGTGTAAGATCATATCTTAAACCCATATCTGCAAGAATATTCTCATTTTTTGATGTTACTCCACTTGCAAGTGCCTTATCGAGCTTATCTCCTCTTTTCATAATCTTAAAAATAAGATTAAGATTCTCTCCACCATCGCTCTTATCAAGATTCTCTATATCCTCTATAACTGGTGTCGTTATATGTTCAAAGCCATTAGCAACATATACTTTTAATATTTCATTCTGAAGATAATCTCTTATCTCAACTTCATTAGGAAGATAATCATTTGTACCCTTTACAGATGTAATCTTCATACGGTTGTTACCTCCATTTAACTATTATTACGATGTCAGCCAGACTACGCTTCATCAATAGATCTGCCTATATCATGGCGCATATACTTGTTAGCAAAATCTACCCATTCTGTAGCCTTATATGTTAGCACGTGCTTCCTTTAAATCAGCTCCAAGCGCTGTAACTCCGAGTACACGGCCTCCGTTAGTTACAACTTTGCCATCCTCATTAAACTTAGTACCTGCATGGAATAAGAAATATGAATCTTTATTCCTGAAATTTTCCATACCTGTTATCTCAAAGCCCTTCTTGTATTCAAGAGGATATCCATCAGATGCAAGCACTACACATACACATGCATTGTCAGCGAACTTAAGATCCACTTTATCAAGTGTACCATCTATACATGCCTCAAATACATCTATAATATCATTCTCCATTCTTGGAAGCACAACCTGTGCCTCTGGATCACCAAATCTTGCATTGTATTCAAGTACCTTAGGTCCATCAGGAGTTAACATAAGACCGAAGAATATTACACCCTTAAAAGGTCTTCCTTCTGCTTTCATGGCATCTACTGTTGCCTGATATATATACTTCTTACAGAAATCATCAACTTCCTTAGTATAGAATGGTGAAGGTGAGAAGTTACCCATACCACCTGTGTTAAGTCCCTGGTCACCATCCTTGGCTCTCTTATGATCCTGTGCTGATGACATAATCTTTATAGTGTTGCCATCCACGAAAGAAAGTACAGACACTTCACGTCCTGTCATGAACTCTTCAATAACAATAGTATTACCTGCTGAGCCAAACTTCTTATCAAGCATAAGCTCATCAACGCCAGCAAGTGCCACATCCTTATTCTCGCATATAAGAACACCTTTACCAAGTGCAAGTCCATCCGCCTTAAGCACGATAGGATATTTTGCTGTTTCAAGATACTCCTTTGCATCAGCAGCAGATGTAAATGTCTCGTATGCAGCAGTAGGAATGTTATACTTTTTCATAAGATCCTTTGAGAATGCCTTAGAACCTTCAAGTATAGCAGCGTTCTTTCTTGGTCCGAATACTCTTAAACCTTCTTTTTCAAACACATCAACTATACCACCTACAAGTGGATCATCCATGCCAACAACTGTTAAATCTATGGCGTTATCCTTAGCAAATGCAACAAGCTTATCAAACTCCATAGCCTTTATATCTACACACTCTGCAACCTCTGCAATACCTGCATTACCAGGTGCGCAATATATCTTATCAACCTTAGGACTCTGGCTTATCTTCCAACATATTGCATGTTCACGTCCACCACTTCCTACAACTAAAACCTTCATCTTTTATTCCTCCAGTTTTCGTACTCGTTATACTTAATTGCCAGTATTATCAATACTAATACTGACAATATATATTTATTAAAGAACTGTATTAGTTATCATGCTCATTAGCAATCTTATTGATAGCCGCAGGGAGCAGCTTCCATTCTGCCTGTTCCATAACTCTTTTCTGAAGAGTTTCCGGTGTATCACCATCAAGAACATCAACAGCCTTCTGGAATATAATCTCTCCTGTATCCATGCCCTCATCCACATAATGAACAGTTGCACCTGTCACCTTTACGCCTTTTGCCAAAGCTGCCTCATGGACATGAAGACCATAGAAGCCAACTCCGCAGAAAGATGGTATAAGTGATGGATGAATATTAATAATTCTATGACTGTACTGATGAACCATTTCCTCTGGAATTTTAACAAGGAATCCTGCAAGCACTACAAGATCTACATTAAGTGAGTTGACCTTATCTAAAAGTGCCTTATTAAATTCATCTCTTGTCGCATAATCCTTAGGTGATACGCAGTAAGCAGCTATTCCGTTATCTTTAGCTCTTGTAAGTGCATACGCACCTGCATTGTTACTTATAACGGCAGCTATTTCTGTATTAGTAATAGTGCCATCCTTTACACCATCAATAATAGCCTGAAGGTTAGTACCGCCTCCGGATACCATAACAGCTACTCTTAGCATAAAGTAACTCCCTTCTCACCTGCTTCAACACTACCGATTACATAAGGTGTCTCGCCTGCTGCCTTAATAGCTTCCATAGTTGTATCAACATCCTTAGGATCAACAGCAAGTACAAGACCAATACCCATATTAAATGTGTTATACATCATATGTTCTTCAATCTCACCATCTGTCTGTAACATCTTAAAGATAGGTGGTACTTCGTAGCTGTCCTTCTTAACAACTGCTCTTACACCATCTGGAAGCATTCTAGGAATATTTTCATAGAAGCCACCACCTGTGATATGGCTGCAGCCCTTAACGCGTACACCAGCATTCTTTATAGACTTCATAGTCTTAACGTATATCTTAGTTGGAGCAATCAACGCTTCTCCAAGAGTTTTTCCAAGTGAATCATAATATGTATTAAGTGATTCCTCTGTGATTGTAAATACACTTCTTACAAGTGAGAAACCATTAGAATGAACACCACTTGATGCTATACCTATAAGTGTATCACCTCGGCTTTATATCCTGACCTGTTATAAGGTCTTTCCTGTCAACTACACCTACTGCAAATCCAGCAACATCATACTCATCAACTGGCATAAGACCTGGATGTTCTGCTGTTTCACCACCGATAAGTGCACATTCTGACTGACGGCATCCTTCTGCAACACCACCAACAATTGTAGCTATCTTTTCTGGATAATTCTTGCCACACGCAATGTAGTCAAGGAAGAAAAGTGGCTCTCCACCTGCGCATACAACATCATTAACACACATAGCAACTGCATCAATACCGATAGTATCATGCTTATCCATAATGAATGCTAACTTAACCTTAGTTCCGCATCCATCTGTTCCTGAAAGAAGTACAGGGTCTTCCATCTGCTTAATCTTTTCAAGTGAAAATGCACCTGAGAATCCACCGATTCCACCTAATACTTCCGGTCTGAATGTAGACTTTACCGCTTCTTTCATTAACTCAACTGACTTATAACCTGCTTCAATATCAACACCAGCGTTCTTGTAATCCATTATTGTCCTCCGTTCTTATGTATCTGTAAGGCTGATATGCTGTCACATATCTTTTCGAGCATCCTCTATACCCTTCAGATATACTCTTAACATTCTTTAGTTGTTTTAGTTTTATTTATTAATAGTTTTTGTAACCAACTTCCTGAAGTCTTGCATCCTTAGCCTGTACACTTTCCTTTAGTTCTTTCGTGTAATTCTTAAGTCTTTCAAGAAGTTTCTCATCTGATGTTGCAAGAATCTTTGCTGCAAGTATTCCTGCATTAGCACCACCATTAATAGCTACTGTCGCAACTGGAATACCTGTTGGCATCTGAACTATTGAATATAATGAATCTCTACCTCCAAGAGAAGTTGTATGCATAGGAATTCCTATGACTGGCATAGGGAATATAGCTGCACACATTCCCGGAAGATGAGCTGCCATTCCTGCGCCTGCGATGATAACTTTGAAGCCTTTTTCTTCTGCTGTCTTTGCATACTCGAAAAATACATCCGGTTCTCTGTGTGCTGAGATAATTGTCATCTCATAAGATACACCCAACTTATCTAATATGTCTGCTGCCTTAGCCATAACAGGCATATCAGAATCGCTACCCATAACTATTCCTACTAAAGCCATGTTTAACTTCCTCCCATTCTGATAGAAAAATAACTATCACATAAAATAATATATTATCATGTAATGCATCCATAATATCCGGCAAATCATCTTATATATAATAAAGACTCGTAATCCATTGTCTTACAATTCACATATAAAGCATACAATTATGCAGATAAATAAATACAATACCTATAATATTCTACTTTGTTTTACATATATCGTCAAGATAAACGACGTATTTAAGAAATAAAAGGTTCATTTAACTCCTTTGTTCCATCAAGTACAAACCGCCCATCCTTTATAATAACTGTCTTTTTACCATCATATCCAACAGCTGTTATATCGCCTATCTCATCATATGGTATCGTAATATCTGTATGACAGTTGAAATATGCTTTCTCTGGCTCTGTCTTTCTAAGAAGTGAAACCTCATTATCCCTTGATATTATCTCTTTACCGTCAGGATTATACACTGCCACATCCTCAGACCTTGAATAACATGTGTCACCTATCGCAAAGTGAGGTCCCATCTTCTCAACTATAAGTATAGGAAGAAGATATACTATGTCATATTTATTAGCCATAACATAAGCTGTTGTGTTAGTTCCTATAGCAAATTCACCGATAGGGAGAGTGTCGTGGTTATACAGTACGTTTTCTTTAAACAATGCTTTGCCCTTCACCCCATCCTCAAAGTTATCACAGCTATAATCCGTCACAAAACCATCCTTGAAATATACCGAAAGGTTATTAAACTTAATATCATTAAGGTAAACACTGCTTACATTAAGTACACCATCTGTTCCTTTAAGCACTGGTGATGTAAACACTTCTCCCAGCGGAATATTAACATCTGCAAGACAGTTTTCAAAAACAGTTTCCTTATCGGGATTATTAATCTTCATAACAGATACTCTGATATCTGTCTTGTTGTTGTCTTTTCCATGAACTTCAACATATTCTGCTGTATCAAGAACATCTATGATATTCTGCTGTATAGCTTTATATTTTTTCATAATCAAGAGTATTTATCTTAACTATTTCATCGAATATTTCAGGGAACTTATCTCCTATCTGTGGTGATGGATAAGCTATTATAGTAAAGCTTCTTTCTTCTCCTTTGATATAACTGTTAACTATACTTCCGGATTCATTATTATACTTAACAAGAAGCTTCTGTTGTTTATCATCAAGATGACAACACTCAATCGTGTCCTCCGGCTCGAAAGGTGTTTCACCAAACACCTCCATAACAGCAGGTCCTCCGTGAACATCAGCAAGCTCACTATGCTTTTCATAAGCACTCTTAAGTGCCCCTAACTTTCTTTCAACAAAGTCGCCATCAAGATATAGTGCATTATCGAATCTATGGTCAAAATCCATCTGTTTATTAGGACTTGCACCATAATATCCTATCTTTATATGCATTCTTTTATTGATTGTATTTACTGCAGCTCTGTATATTGTAGGCTTAAGCCCCATTTTTTCAAACTGTTCTATCTCTGCTTTTACAAGTCTTTCAAAACCAAGACAGTATCTTATATTAACTGTTTTTTCTTTTTATCAAGTGGCTTATTTCCTAATACGAAGCCAATGCGGTATCCTTCTGTAAATGTCCTTGCCATATCGTTTATAGCTTCTTCGCTTAATGTATTAAGATGCTTTGCCATCTTTATCTCATTTTCTGTCACGTATTCGCCATACTTATAAAGATATCTTACATCGCTTAAGTCACTTTCCATAATAATTCTGGTTGCAAAATCAAGCGATGGATCTAGAAGCTCCCTTTATCCTGTACTCAATAAAATCATCACTATAATCGCTTACATACCAGTAAACAGCTTCTCCTAACTGGCGATACTGCTCATCTGTTACTATATCCATTCCTTTTTCTTTTCTTACGGACTCTTCTGCCTGTGTATCAACAAATATGCAGTATATTTCTATGAACAGCTCCATAACTGCCACAGCATCCGCAAGCCTCTTCTCATACATATAAACGATAAGTCCACGAAGCTCCATATATACCATTGCCATAAGCTTTCCTGCGTCCTCACCAAATGCCTTTGCACACACACGTGGATTTGCATAGCTTTTTATCATATGCCTCACCGGCTACATCTGCATAAAGACTGTTATTATATTCATCAAGCTCCTCTAATGACATATCATCAAAAGCTTTGTTTTCCACATCTGTTTTTAACCTGTCCATAAGCATGATAAATGCAGATACTTTAGAAAAGTAATCCGCATGGCTTTTTATTCTTTATTTCACAATCATTATTAATCTGGCTTATTCTTTCAATTGCAAGCGCATAACGCTCTGCTACATTATCATCAAACATATTTATCTCCACACTATTCTTTATTTTATTTACTTTTTTATACTTTAACACTTACATCATATGCTGTTGTGGGGCAAAAGGAATTTTGTCTATAGTCCCATAAGAAATACTGCTACCATAAATACTGCAAGTATTCCGCATAACATTGAACCAACCTTTGATAATGTATAGAACTTATCATCCTCTTTGAAGCTTAAAAGTCCTATAAAAGTTCCTATAACCGATATAAGAAGGCTTAAAAGTCCAAGACTTCCTACTTTAAGTCCAGCATATCCTTCTGCCTTAAATGAAATATATACACCATATATCAAAGATGCCAATGCCAGAAGTCCCATTATAGTAGATATTATTCCACCAAGTGACTGCCTTTTATCCGAGAATTTGTACTTGTTAAATAATTTCATTCCAATCTCCAACCTTATATAATATATTTAATTTCTTTGCATATTGTTTCTAAAATAACTGCACAATACAATGAAGGATATTTTACTTTTTTCTTAACTTTGTGTATATATACCACAATATATATCCAATAACTCCGCCAAGAGCATTAAGTATTATATCATCCACATCACAGCTTCCAACCTTCGTTATAAGCTGAACCAGCTCTATTGTCAATGACAAACTGAATGTATATAAAAACGTCGATATGAATCCAAGCTTTGATTCCGATGTATATGGCAGATATATTCCAAATGGTATAAATGCGATAATATTTCCAAATATGTTAAGTCTGGCCGCTCTTCCTAAGGCATCATTATCCCATATATACTTCATAAAACGCTTGATTTCCTTTAAAGGTGTAAGGTTATACACATAACCATCCTGTGGTGTTCTTCCCATAGCCTCTGCAAAAAACACAACATACACAAGAACACACATATATATAATAAACAAAAGCTTCATTACTGCTTTATGATTGAATTCTTTTTTTCATACTTCTATTATGTCCATCTTTTTTACTCTATTTATTTTGTTTACATAATTATTTTATTCATATAATTATTTTCATTTTGTTTATATAGTTTTTTTATTTCATTTGCATAATTCTACTGCATATGTTTTATCTCTTATACCTTTATATGCATATACCTTAACAACGCAATATGCCCGGTACAGCATATATCAACATCACAAAGAACTCACAAGCTTTTACATCTTTATGTATATATATGCCATACCGGGCAGTTAATCCTAATATTTAAAAAAGTACATCTGACTTATGTGCAAGAAGTCTTGCACCATTAACAATCATCATAACACCTGCACCTATTCCAAATGCTATAGTCACAATACCAAACACAAGATTGGATACACCTACGGACTTCATCTTTTTATATAACTTTTCTTCCATACTAATCTCCATTTCTTCATTTAATTAAGTTTATTATAAGACGACTGTATTAAACTATTTTACGGCTATTAGTTTCGCACACCATACTGCTCATAATAGGCGTCTATTGCAGCCTTTAATGTATCATCTATAACAACCTTGCCTTCGCATTCCTTATTATAAAGGTGTTCAACAACATCCTCCATTGTAACAATAGCACTTGTTGGGAACCCATATCTTTCCTTTATCTCATCAAGTGCGCTCATCTTTCCACCAAGACCTACTTCCATACGGTTAAGAGATACCATAAGACCCACGATAGTAACATCTGCTGCTCCTCTTACCTTAGGAACTGTTTCTTCCATAGACTTACCAGATGTAGTTACATCCTCTATCATAATAACTCTGTCGCCATCCTTTAACTTGCTTCCAAGGAATCCGCCCTTATCTGCACCATGATCTTTTCTTCCTTGCGGTCTGAACAGTAACGTACTTCTTTACCATAGAGCTTTGCATAAGCAACAGCTGTAACTACACTGATTGGAATTCCCTTGTATGCTGGTCCAAAAAGCACATCAAAATCATCACCATATGTTTCGTGTATAGCCTTGGCATAATACTCACCAAGACGCATAAGCTGTGTACCTGTAACATAGGCACCTGCATTCATAAAAAATGGTGATTTTCTTCCACTCTTTAGTGTAAAATCTCCAAACTTTAATACATCACTTTCTACCATGAAATCTATAAATTCCTGCTTGTATGCTTCCATTGTATCTTAAAACCTCCTGTTTATGTGGTCTTACACCATTTTGTTATTTCTTTAATAATATCGTTTTAATCTTACCATAAAACTTTATTGGTTTCAATGTGTATTTGCATTGGGATCCAAAAGTATAAAACTCTCCCATGTATTTGCTTAATTACAAACACATGGATTATTATTCAAAATATCTGGTATATCCTTCCAATATCTGCTACACACTATACTACACGCTTTTACGCAAACCAAATAATAAGATTTTGGTGATATAACGTTCCTTTGCAAAATAAGAAACCATAAACATAACAGCTATATATTATTGAAATTCCATAAACAAGCTGCAGCGTTTTCTACATCAGCACAACGTCAACTCTCTCCTCTGATAACTTTATAAGCTCATCAGAATACCCATTTGCACTACATAACACATACCATACTTTGCGGTTATTTTTATTCCAGTCAATATCCACCGCTTTATTTTCTAACGCTTTTAGAACATTAACCCCCATCTTATCTTTCCAGTACTTACACTCACCAACTATCATGTTTTTTCCTTCCGGGTCAAGTGCACATATATCTATCTCTGTTTTAGAATTCCAGTATCTTCCAACCTTAGAAAAATAAAAAGGCCATACTTTATCAGCATTTAACTGCCACATTTTTTCCATGCACACATCCTCATATACATATGAAACGTGATTATCTATAAAGTTATTCTTTATCTTTTCTAAAACAATAGATGAATTGCCTGCTTCTATAAAACTTATATTTGGATACACGAATGCAAACCAGAATCTTATATAATTATCCTTTATCTTATACAAGCCCTTTTTGCTTTTCTCTGGATTATCCTCAGTAACTGGAACTTCTCTTTCAAGAATATCAAGATCTATAAGTGTTCCAAGATACTTTGTTAGACTTGTCGCTTTTATTTCCAGAACCTTTGCAATATCTGAAAGCTTTGAATTACCCGCCGCAATAGCCCTGATTATAGAGAAGTAACTTCCAACCTCCATTACCTCCTGCCTTAACAGGAAATTCGGTTCATCGTACAGATATCCCGACTTGGATAATATGTTATTATATATTGCATTATATATGTCAGACTCATCTGTAAATAGTTCTATATACTTAGGGACACCACCTGTGACCGCATATCTTTCTATAAGTTCATTATCAGACCTGTTACTAAAGAATTCTTTATAATACTTAAAAAGGTATCTGCTTTAACTTAATCTGTGCGGTTCGTCTTCCATACAACGGACTATTATATGCCAGAACCTGTGACTCCATCATAGATATAAGTGAACCACATATAATCACCATAACATTAGCATTTTTAAGAATTTCTTCCCATATTCTCTGGAATATCGATGGAAATGCGGCATTACTCCTGCCAATATACTGAAATTCATCTATAACGATTATAAGCTTTGATTGATATGTCTTACCAACAAGTACTTTAAATATCTCATCCCAGTTATCTACTTCTGCATTTTTTAACAGCGTATTACCAGTGAATTCAGCCACTTTTTCCTTAAACATTCTTCTGTTCTGTGACTCAGCCTCCTCTGTTGCAAGAAAAAAAATAAAGCGTTCTTATTTTTTATAAATTCTGATATAAGTGTTGTCTTGCCAACTCTTCTACGACCATACAATACAACAAAGGAACTGCCTTTTCTTGCATATTCGTTATCCAAAGTCTGCATTTCTTCCTGTCTGTCTATAAATTCTGCCATATCTGCCCCCATTTCTATACGTTATATAATTATTATACTTCAAAGTATAATAATTTCAAGTATAATCTTATCTACGTTGAATAATCACTCATCGAAAATGTTTTTGCGGTGCAAATCTATACCAGACCGCAGCCGCTTCCTTTTCTCTTGCGCTCATTATATCACGATTCACTCTTTATCTTCCCTATACTCTCGAACCCGCGCTATCGCGCTCTTTCGTCCTGCTTCGCATGACTGTTCGTTCGTTAATGGCGCAATAAAAGATAAGAAGCCACTCTTAAGCCTCCACCATGCGGTTATAAGTCTTAAGAATAGCTTCTTTAACTACTCATTATATTATTTGCATTTATATAACTTGTATTCTAAGTCTGTAAGCATTATTACTTTCTTACTAAACTTCTTTTCTTTGCAGTAACAAATGCGATTCCTGTCATTCCCATAATTGCAAGTAACATCCACATTGAAGCGTTTGTATCACCTGTCTTAGGTGTTGTATCAGTTGTGTCTGTTGTGCTGCCTGTAGCTGCATCATCTGCTGCATTATTACCATTATCTGGTGTTGTTACTATTGTATCATCTTTCTTGCCATCATCTGGCTTTGTCACTGTTGTATCATCTTTCTTTGTATCTGTCTTTCCTGGCTCTGGCTTATAATTTTCAACAGCTGTGCTAAGACCCTTGTTAGTCCAGTTAAAGCCTGCCATCTTATCGAAAGCTCCCATAGTAGTTTCTGCCTTCCACCATGTATCTCCTGCCTGGATTGTTACTGTGTGGGCATCTGATGCCTTAAAGCCTTCTGGAAGATTTTCTTTCTTAATTGTATAAGTTGTCTCTTCTGTTGTCTTTGCTCCATTAACTGGATTAAAGTACTTGTCAGAACCATAAGCTATGCCATCAAGGTATACACGGTATCCGCCAACCTTTGTATCATCCTTCGCTGCATCCCATGTTATAACGATGTCTCCAGCTTCATTTTCCTTAGCTGTAAGCTTAGCATCGCTTCCCCATACAGGTGCCTTGTAGTCATAGTTTTCAAATGTCTTAACTGTTGCCTCTGGATACTTGTATTCTACGCCTGCATCTGTAAATGCAACTATCTGAACCTTGTTATCAATACCAGGTGTAAGACGGCCTACCTGATTACTTATATTATTAGCTGTCTTATAGTTATTTATCTGATAGTTATACAGTGTCTTAACAAGCTTGCCATTAGCATATATCTTATATCCACGTACTCTTGTATCATTCTTTGATATTCCTGTCCATTTTGCCTGTGCACATGTATATATAGCACTTGCAAGCTTAACCTCTGTGTTATCGCCAGCTGCAATAGCTGATGTATCTTTGTTTCCATCTGTTGTGAATACTGCTTTACCAAGATATGTCTTATTGTTACCTGCCTTTAAGCTGTTAGCTGTATCGGCCTTTTCACTTACATATACCATAAATGTGTACTCAACACCTGATGATAATCTGTCAATAACAACGGATGTATCTTTAATTCCGTCGATCATATCAACCTTTACACCATCAACATATGTGTCAACTCCATAATACACTTCCGTATCGTTATCTACTGCTGTCCATGTAAGCTTAACTGACTTGTCTGAAGCTGCCTGTGTATCACTACCTGAACCACCTGTTGCTGTTTCTTCCTTAAGTAAAGAATCTGCGTTAGCTACTGGTGCGTTTAAGTATATACCATATACCATTGGCTTAGAACCCTGACAGTAATAGTAATATGTCTTACCTGCCTTTAAGTTAAATGTCATAATATCATCTACTGTTGTTCCTGTTGCACTATTTGTTACATTTGCTCCATCAGGTGATTCTACAAACCACCCATACCTTTCCAGTTGCTCTGTTATGTAACGTAACTGAACAGTCAGTCTTTGCCTTAAATACATATGTTGCTGTACCCTTACCGGAACCTCTCCACCTGCGTTAGCTGCTGTAGATGCCTGTATAAACTGTGTATATGTAACACCATCTATAGTTACTGGCTGTTCTGGTGTTGATAACTCTGAAAGTACATTAACACCTGCTGTTTCAAGTGTAGAAACTGTAGCATATGCGCTGTCCTTGTTATATTCTATTCCTTCTGTAAGACCATTTGTAAGGTCTACTGATTCCTTAGCTGCTGCTCTGCTGTCAGCTGCCTTTGCTGTTGCTGTCTTAATACCCTTAAGATCTCTTACATTGGCAATATAGTTAGCTGTGTTGCCTGTTGATGTAAATACTACGAATATCTTATGAGGCTTAGTTGTATCTGTTCCTTCTGGAAGTGTTACATCCATCTCATAATCTATATAACCATCTGCCTTAGTACCTTTAAGTGTTGCCTTTGCAATCTCTGCACCATTCTTAGAATCAAGACGTACTGAAATATTCTGTGTTCCTGCATCTGTCTGTCTGTTTACTGGTAATACAAGCTTAGTAAGTCCTGCTATATCGCAGTTAGTATAAGCATAACCCTGTTCTAATCCAGGATATGAAGTTTTACCCTTGTTATGTTCATTATCATAAAGATAACCAATGTTATGAGGTGTGTTCTTTGTTTCTACCTTAGGTACTGATTTGATAGCATCTGTCTTTCCTTCTGTTGCGGCTACCGCATCATTAAAGAAATCTGCACATTCATCAACACTTGCCGTCCACTCTGTTGTTGTACCAGCATCCGGCTTGTTATCGCCTGTATCTGGCTTATCTGGTGTTTCTGGTGTTTCTTTATAATTCTCAGCCTTTACTGTGTTATCTTTTACAGTTATTCCGCTCATAGCAGCTTTCATATTATCTGTGCGTGCATTAAGTGAATCCCATGTAGTTCCCTGGAATATAAGGTTATTACAATACTGGATGTTATTCCATGCCTTGTCAGTCTTCTTACTTTCTGCTTTCTTGTTATATGATACTGTCTTTACATTGTAGAATACTGAATTGTTACAGCCTATAAGTGTTTCCCAGCCATTCTTGTTCTTGTAAGAACCATTAGAACCTACATTACCAAATGTAATATCCTCGGAAATACATATTGTGGTGTGAATGTAATGGCTTGCTTGTATTGCCTACGGGATCAATATCTGCAAGTACCTGTATTGTGTTATGGTTAGCACCATATACTGAAACATTGTATGATGCAAAGTTATAGAACTCACCAATCTCAGCATATTCTGTAGATGATGCTGAGTTAGGATCACCATAGCTTGTTGTGAATACCCAGCCCTGATTAGTATCAGCTACTGCACAGTCACGCATAGTTATGTTAGCACCGAAACCTCCGTTAGTAGGTGCTGACTTGAATCTGAATGCCATATCAATATGGTTCATAACTGTATCTTCAAAAAGAACATCCTGAATACCATTACCTGTGTGGCTTCCTGCTGCAAGACCACCATGACCTTCACGAAGGAAGTTATCAAACATCCATACTTCTGAGTTTGTCTGGATTTCTGAATCTCTTGCGCCCATACCTACTGACGAACCAAAACCTAAGTTATCATCACCTGTATCTGTAAAGTTACCCCAGCAGATTACATTCTGTGAACAGCCATATCCAAGACCGTCACCGTTGTTACCATCATATGAGAATACCTTTACATTAGTTGTTGCTATATTTCTTGAATCAAGAATATTAACTGAATGGTTTGATGGATTCTCGATAGTGATATCACCAACATAAACATTTTCACAATTTCTCATAATAAGAAGACTTGAACGTGTTGCATAAGCAAACTTAAGGTCATCTCTTGATACTCCTTCTGTTGCTTTTTTGGCTTCATCTGCTGTCTTTGCACTAAATATTGCGTTAAGCTTGGCTTCTTCATATTTACCTGTATTCTTAAGGTACTTATATGCTGAATCCTTTGACTGGATACCCTGATAGAATACGTTTACATTACCGCCTCCAACATATCTTGGAAGACCCCAGTTTTCAGTGTCTGTTGGATCACCAGCCTGAGTATTCTTACCCTTGTTAGATGTATAACCATCTTCGTATATAGTTGAACCGGCACCATACTTCCAGCCGTTACCATAAAGAGTACCTGTTCCTGTTACTCTTACGTTCTTTATAGGATTAGACTCATCTGCTGTCATCGCATTGACAAGTCCCCAGCCTCTTGTATCTGTGTAGAATGGATACATGAGAAAACCTATCTCAAAATGGTCACTGTTAGGTGATGCCCATAATGTACCATTAACCTCGAGTGTCATATCACTCTTTAACCATACAGCACCACTGACGAAAACCTTTCCATCTGAGTTTTCAGGTATAACAACCTTTCCACCCTCAGGACATGCATCGATTGCTGCCTGGATAGCCTTTGTGTTACTCTCTATAACTGCATTAATCTCATCATTGTAAGACGTGTAGCCTTCTGTTTCAACTGCACCGAAATCCTTGATATTAACAACCTCTGGTGCTTTAGTTGTTCTTTGCTTTATCTCTTTAGCGCTTCCAAGTTCCTTGCCATCCTTGTCCACAGCTACTACCTTAAATGTATACTCTGTATCTGGTTTAAGTCCTGTTGCTCTGTATGCATGGATATCTACATTAACCATCTCAACATCGCTGTTACCCTGTGTATTATAGTAATCATAGAATGATTCCATATACTTTGCTGCCCATGCAGCGTTTACCTTGTAGTTTTCTCTTGCTGTACCGGCAGACTCACCATTTATGTATACCTTATAATCTGCTACATTATCGTACTTTTCTGGCTTCTGCCACACAAGACCTATACTTGTATCATCATATGCAAGCGTAGGAACCTGTAAATCTGTGATATCACTTGAACCCTTAGTCTTATCAAATAATGGGCTTTCCAGCTCCTTTGTACCAAATGTGTCACTTGATATAACATCAAACACATTCTTGTTGACATACTTGTCATGTCCCTGTGTAGTTGGCAGCCCTGACGCTCCCACTGTCTGCAAAGTGCCGAGTGAACTGACTGTCATAAGTGCTGCAAGTCCCAATGCTGCAGCCTTTCTGAATCTTAACATACTTCCTCCTATCTGCCTTGACTGATATACGTCTGCAATAAAATGTAAATACCATTTTAAACAAAAGAATACTTACTCCCTGAAATATATTCGTTCGCTACACCGAATATGCTAGTAACTTTTATATAAGTCTTTTGTTTAAGTGCCTTGAAAATACATCTTTTTTGCAATTTTGTCAATATTTTAAAGGAAAAATTTTATCTCTTTGTTACTTTTATACAATTTATTATTATTTTACATACTACAAACGAATATACACTTGTCATTTTCTCTAATAAAAAAACTATTCTATTTTTATATAAGTGCTTGAGTATGTTTTTAGCTCTATTATAATTTTTCCACTTTTATCTTCTCTGTCTTATATTTTTTCTTAAAAAAAGAGCCATGGTTTTACCCACAGCTCATTCTCTCTAAATATGAAGTGGAACAGTAAACATATATTTACTGTTCCCCTTTGATACCTACTGATGTATTATATAACCTTCTTTACCCATCTTCCACTAAAGAATCTTGTTGTAAATATTATTCCACGTATTGTCCAGTCTGCAAACATACCATACCACACACCAATAGGACCCATATCAAATATTCGTATAAGTGCTATACTTAACGCAACACGGCAGCCCCACATTGTTATAATAGATGTTATCATAGAGAATTTCACATCTCCTGCAGCTCTCATGCCATATGCCGGAACAAAGGATAATACCCATACAAGCGGCTTCACTATTGTTATTGCACCAACCATCTCTATACACATACGTGCACTATCCAGCTCCATTCCTCCAAGCCTTGTAATAGGACCAACAAATGCATAAACCAGCAGGCACGATGCTATTATTCCAAGCTCTGCTATTCCTGCAAGCTTGACAATATAGTACTTTGCCTCTTCCTTACGGCCTGCACCAAGTGTCTGTCCTACAACTGTCATAAGGCACATTCCAACTCCTATTCCGAATATACCATTCACATTTTCCAGTATATTAGTCATCGCCTGTGCTGCTATGGCTGCTGTTCCAAGTGTTGATACTGTTGACTGTATGGCAAGCTTGCCGAACTGGAACATGCTGTTCTCTATACCTGAAGGCACACCTATTGCAAGTATCGACTTAATAAGTCCGAAATCCGGTCTTATAGCCGTATAATCTTTTACAACTATATCAAGCTTAGGCTTTGACAAAGCTATAAATATAACTACCATACAGAACACCCTTGACACAAGCGTAGATATCGCTGCACCAGAAACTCCTAACTTAAACACAAACATCAGAAGCGCATTACCACCTATGTTAAACACGTTTGATATCACTGACACCATCATAGGATATCTTGAGTTACCACAAGACCTGAATATTGCTGAGCCAGCTGAAAAAAGTGCAAGAAATGGATAGCTAAGTGCCGTAAACAAAAAATAATCCACCGCATTATCCATAACCTCCTGCTCAACATGTCCAAATATCAAAGTAAGAAGCGGTCTTCTGAATATAAGCCCAAGTATGGTTATTGCAAGTGATATCGCCATAACAGTAAGTACAACCTGTCTTGCAGCCTTATTAGCTCCATCCTTATTTCTCATACCAATATAATGTGAGCATATAATCGCTGCTCCTGTTGCCATTGCAGAAAAAAGCTGCACTATAAGGTTATTAACCGAATCTACAAGCGATACTCCTGATATTGCCTGACTTCCAAGATTACTCACCATCATAGTATCAACCATACCCATAAAAGAGTTAAGAAGCTGCTCTACTACGATTGGTATAAGTAAGGCAAAAAGAGCTTTATTGTGAAACATAAGGTCATGTTTATCAATATCAAATAGTTTTTTCATACTCATAACGTATCCACTCTCCATAGTTCATTAAAAGCATCTACCCGGTATACCGGATGATAGCTGCTAATATAAAAGATTAATCCTTTCTTATGGATTAGTCAACCGATACTTATGGATTTATTGTGGGTTTATGCTAATTATGGATTTGTTATAAGTTCTCTTCTCACTACTGTTCAAATACAACTCTTATAGTTGTTCCAGTTCCAAGCTCACTATCAAGCTCTATATGTGCATTATCATGCTTTGCGACTATATGCTTAACAATAGCAAGTCCAAGTCCTGTTCCGCCTGTAAGCTTTGAACGGCTCTTATCAACTCTGTAAAATCTTTCAAATATTCTTTGCTGGTTTTCCTTAGATATACCTATTCCGTTATCCTTGACCTCAATGACAACTGCCCTTTTACTGCTATTTCCATAAGTACCATTATTCACACCGCTTCCGCCACCATCAGCATAAGCTGCAGCCTCCCGCTCATATACAGATACCCAGACTCTTCCTCCAGGATTATTGTATCTTATGGCATTGTCGCATAGATTATAAATAAGCTCGTCAATCATCTGTCTGTCAGCCATTATACTTATATCTTTGCCTGAAAGATTCATTATGACACCATTTTTCTGGGCATTCAGCTCCAGCATCTGTACTGTTGATTTTGCTATTTCATAAAGATTGACACTTTCAAAGGCTTCATCAGAGGATGTTGCATCAAGCTCTGATATCTTGATAATATCATTAATAAGAGTAAGCAGGCGCTGTGAACTCTTATGTATTTCTGTTGCAAAGCGCTTGGCATCATCACCACCAGCCATTCCACTTTCTATAAGCTCAGAATAACCTGATATTGAAGTAAGTGGTGTTTTTAGTTCGTGTGAAACATTCGCTGTGAATTCCTGACGCATATCAGCATTACGCATAATATCCTCATGCTGCTTCTTTATTGTATTAACAAAGGGTACCAGCTCCTTATACACCTTTATGGAATCTGATGCATCCATATTGTCTGCTAGAAATTCTATTGGCTCTACGATACTCTTTGTAAGCAGATGTGAGCTTATAGAGCTTATCACAAATAGCATAACACACAACAACACATCTACAGGTAATGCACTTATCATAATACTTGTCATACTGCTTACTTCTCTTGAAACTCTTAACACATATCCGTTATCAAGCTCCACTGCATAATAAAATGAATTCTTCTGCAAGGTTTCTGACTTTCTTATATCACTTCCATAGCCATTTCTTCTGGCTTCAACAACCTCTGGTCTTTCATTGTGATTCTCCATATCTGTCACTTCAACAAGATTATCTACAACCGCATATCCATCACTATTAATGAATGTAACTCTGAGATTGCCATCATAGCTTTCTATTACCTTCTGTTCATTGATAGCATCCGGATCACTTACCATTCCCCACGCATCTGCACCAACAAATATATCAACATAATTGCGCATATCGCCTAAAACCTCACGCTTTAATATGTTGTAAAATACAAATGTAGATATTGCCATTGCTGATACAATCGTGACAAATGCGAGCAACATACATTGTATGTTAATTCTTTTCTTCATAAGAACTCCTTTTAAGCTTAATGAGCCTCATCATCCATAAAATAGCCCACATTTCTTACTGTCTTTATATAATTACCAGCATCTCCGAGCTTGTGTCTTAGTGTCTTTATATGGACATCAAGTGTTCTTGATTCCCCCTCATAATCTGTACTCCATATCCTATCCATGATATTATCTCTTGTAAGCACGATTCCCCTGTTAAGAGCAAGATACTTTAAAAGTTCATATTCCTTGTATGTAAGCTCTACTGGCTTATCTGCAACATAAGCAACACGCTTCTCATCATCTATGAATAACTGACCTATTCCTATAAGCTTCTCTTCACCAGTTCCACCAGCCCTTCTAAGAACCGCCTTTACCCTTGATATAAGCTCCATAATTCCAAACGGCTTTGTTATATAGTCATCCGCTCCCATATCAAGACCTTTAACCTTATCTATCTCTGTTGTCTTAGCCGTAACCATGATCACAGGAACTCTTCTGGTTTCCGGAACCTGTCTTAGCTTTCTTAGGATTTCAAGCCCATCTTCATCAGGCAGCATTATATCTAAAAAGAACAAGATCGGGAATACGTTCCCTCATCAGCTTATGGAAGTCCTTTCCGCTGGCACACTCTATAACTGTATGCCCTGCATTCTTTAACGCAAAGCCTTCAATTTCGCTTATATTATTGTCATCCTCAACTACATATATGTATGCCATGTTCATCTTCCTTTCTGTTCTTATATGATCAATAGTAAGTGTACTTGAGCTTTACGGCTCTACTGCTGCTATTTAAAACTGCGTGTTTCCGGCAGTCTGTATTTTTCCTTATAAGTCTTATAATCCCTTGCAAACTGCTGATTATCTTTATTCTTTATTCTGTCAAGATATTCATGTGCATCGAATTCCAACTGGTCACTCTGAATAACATCCACCGCAATATTAGAGCAATGGTCTGCTACCCTTTCCAGATTATTAAGAATATCTGAATGTGCGAAACCAAGTTCAATAGTACACTTACCCTCACGAAGTCTTCTTATATGTCTTGCCTTTAGTTCTACTGCAAGAGTATCTATAAGCTCTTCTAAAGGTTCAACCTTATCTGCCTCATTTTTATTATTACTCTTAAATGCATCAAAGGATATATCTACCGCTTCTCTTACCGCTGAACTTAATATATCAAGCTCAGTCTCTGCCTTGGGTGAAAACTGCATATTCTTTTGCTGCAGTTCTCTTGCCGAGTCACAGAGATTACATGCATAATCTGATATTCTTTCGAAATCTCCTATACAATGTAACATAACATTAAGCATTTCTGAATCCTCTTTTTTAGATTCTTCGTACTTATCTTCATTATGTATGTTCCAAGTGCATCCTCATACTTATCTGCCCTTGTTTCAAGTTCTCCTACACGAAGTGCCTGTTCTTCATCATATCCGCCTATAAGCGACATAGATATGAATAAAGACTCACGCGATATATCTGCCATCTTATTAATAACCTGTTTGCAATGCTCTACAGCAAGACTAGGTGCCTCTAGGAATCTGTCATCAAGTAATGCGAATTCATTCCCGCTTCTGTTATCCATGATTCTTTTCTCATCATCATCCAGCTTAATAGTAGCATATGCCAGTTTCTCCAGCACCTTTCTTAAAGGAAGCAGATATGCTGTTGTTATTATGTTAAATGCGGTATGTATTACTGCTATTCCGAATTCCTGTGCTGTCAGGTTTAAGAATGAAAAGTGTATTACTGCATTTAAAGCATAGAATACTATCATAAATGTAACAGTACCAATCACATTAAAGTACAGATGAATAATAGCAGCTCTCTTACCATTCTTAGTTGCTCCAATACTTGAAAGCAAAGCTGTAACGCAGGTACCTATATTCTGTCCCATAATGATAGGAAGTGCTGTTGCATAGCTTAATATACCTGTTGAGCATAATGCCTGAAGTATACCTACTGATGCTGATGAGCTCTGGATAATAGCTGTAAACAGCATACCTGCAAGCATTCCAAGCACCGGATTAGAAAATGCTGTAAGTATTGATGCAAACTGTGGCACCTCGGCAAGTGGTGCAACTGATGAGCTCATAGCATCCATGCCGTACATAAGAAGTGCAAAGCCTATCATTATCTTTCCTGGATTCTTTAAGCTGTCCTTCTTTAAAAACATCAGAAACACTATGCCAACTGCTGCAAGAACTGGCGAAAATGAGGTTGGCTTTAACAGGCTTATGAATATATTACTACTCTCAATACCTGTAAGACTCAATATCCAGGATGTTATAGTCGTACCTATATTAGCACCCATTATTACGCCAACTGCCTGGCTAAGCTTCATAATACCAGAATTCACAAAGCCTACAACCATAACTGTTGTGGCTGAGGATGACTGTATTACTGCTGTTACGCCAGCACCAAGAAGTACCGCCTTCAACGGATTTGATGTAAGCTTTTCGAGTATTTTTTCAAGCTTTCCACCTGAGGCGCCAGTTAATCCTTCACCCAACAGATCCATTCCATACAGGAATATTGCTAATCCGCCTATTAATGATAATACACCAAATATGTCCATATTTCCTCCAAATTTTTGTCTGTTTAATCTGACTTCATTTATTCTTTACATTTTGGAGTGTAATTCACGTATATAAATGTTATATGAACCTTATGTAAATTCTGTGTAAATTCTTATCATAAAATTATTACAACTAAATTATTACCATTAAATTATTGTAGTTTTATATTCTCAATTTATTTCGGTTTATTTATCGTCTGGATGTTCACCTGTTATTGAGAATATAACCCATTCTGATATATTGGTAGCGTGATCGCCTATTCTCTCGAAATACTTTGCAGCCATGAGAAGATCAGATGCCTGCTCACCAACCTCTGCATTCTCATGTATCATATTTATAAGTTCCTTCTTTACCCTGCCAAAAAGCTCATCTACTATATCATCATGTACTATAACTTCCTTTGCCTTATCCATATCCTTATTAACAAATGCATCTACACTCTGCACAAGCATATACATAGTTTCCTTAGCCATCTGCTGAATGTGATCAAGCTTCTTAATATAAGACTGGTTGGAAAGCTCAATAGTAATCTCTGAAATATCAGAAGCGTGGTCACCTATTCTCTCCATATCTGTGATCATCTTGAGTGCTGAGGATATAAGTCTTAAATCTCTTGCAACCGGCTGCTGCTGTAAAAGCAGCTTAAGGCACAACTGTTCAATCTCTCTTTCCTGATGGTCTATCTCTTCATCATAATCTATGACAACCTTAGCAAGCTCTGTATCCTGATTCACAAGTGCCTTTACTGTATCTGCTATTGCCTTTTCTATCATTCCACCCATTTCTATAAGCTCATCATTAAGCTGTACTAACTGTCTGTCAAATCTATTTCTCATATTAATCCTCCATTCTTGCGCATCTCAAGTTTGTGCGCAGCACAAATCACGTATATTTCTGTATACAAAAATACCTCCACTATAATACAGCTATGTACATAGTGAAGGTTAAATGTTCAATATACCGGCAGCCTGCTGCCAGTATAATATGCTGTGTGTATATAAGCAGACATTCAGCTCCTGTCCCTGAATATTATGTATCTTCTGTTGAGTGCCCTTAACGCATTCCTGAAAGCCTTGGCTCTCTTAGGATACTTAAACATAGCACCAACCTTATTATACAGATAGAACATGTATACAAGAACCTTGTTAAATGAACCTATCCTGTCCTTGGTTGTATGTCCATATCTTGTACCACCAACCTTAGGATGATTCTCCTCCTTGTAATATACAATCAGGTCATCAACAGTCCTTATTGTTTCAGGGAGCAGCGCATATCCAAGACCTACACAATCACTGCCATGTGCATCACTACCTGCGGTAAGTGGTACTTTGCAGTCGCTTGCAAATCTTCTGGCATATCTGTTGCTTTTATTACTTTCACAGGCATTATAACCTTCAACGAAATCAAAATGTACCATATGTGCAATCTGCTTTGGCTGATTCCAATACATAGTAGAAGCAAAGCTCATAAAGGGTTCTCCATAAGGATGTGCCGGACCTAATATTCCATCGCTGCAATGAACTATATAGATGAGCTTATCAAGAGTTAAACCTTTATATCTTAATAACTCATACACCTCATCAGGGGTATCTGATGGGAGTATGACTATAAAATGTCCAAATTCTAGACTATCATACTCTATACCTCTTAAAACAACGAAATCATCATACTTCTTTCCCGAATTCACATATGCTTCATAACCACCATATGAGTCATGGTCTGTTACAAGCATTCCACCGAAGCCCTTACTTCTTAATATCTCAATGTAATCTTCTATATTAACCTTTGCATCTACTGAACCCTCAGCCGTATGACAGTGCATATCAAACTTTACATATTTCATATATCTATAACCTTTGCCCTTCTTAATTAGTATTAACTGTTTTATGCCTTATTTATGCTCATTATACTTCCATACTATACTAATAACAAGTGACAAAAATATGAAATATCAGCCAAAACGTCCTGTTATATAATCCTCTGTTTTCTTGTTCTTTGGCATTGAGAATAGCTGCTCTGTATTTCCATATTCAATCATTTCTCCTAACAGGAAGAATGCTGTATTATCAGATATTCTTGTTGCCTGCTGCATATTATGAGTAACCATTACAATGGTATACTGATTCTTAAGCTCTATTGCCAGGTCCTCTATTCTTGATGTCGATATAGGATCAAGTGCTGAGGTAGGTTCATCCATAAGTATTACTTCCGGTTCTACCGCAAGTGTTCTGGCAATGCACAATCTCTGCTGCTGTCCACCTGATAAACCAAGCGCTGATTTCTTTAATCTGTCCTTTACTTCATCCCATATAGCAGCCTGCTTTAAGGCTCTCTCAACAATTATGTCAAGATCTGCTTTCTTATGTACTCCAAACAGTCTTGGACCATATGCTATATTATCATACACGCTCTTAGGGAAGGGATTAGGCTGCTGGAATACCATTCCAACTCTGTGTCTTAATGTTATATCATCCATATCTGTGAATATATTCTTTCCATCAAGACGTACATCTCCATCTATAGTCACATTATCAACAAGATCATTCATTCTGTTAAGTGTCTTTAAAAATGTTGACTTACCACATCCAGAAGGACCTATAAATGCAGTTATCTGATTCTTCTTAATATTCATATTAATGTCTTTTAATGCATGAAAAGCCCCATAGTGAAGATTAAGGTGACTAATCTCAAACTTATTATCATCGCTGCCGGCTGCTGTAAATATTCCCGAACTATTAACTGTATTATCCATATATATTCCTCATTTCTATATTAAAAGTTATGTATATATCGTATATACCTTTTCAGACCTTCCAAATATATTGCATCTGCTTTATGCCTTCTCTCCGGCATTCTTCTTATTAATCTTATTGCTTAATATATTGGCACCAATACTGAATGCAAGCACAAGTATAAGAAGTACTGCTGATGCAAGATTCGCAAGATTCTGGTCTTGTCCGTTTACCTGCAGATCCCATATCTGTAAGGAAAGTGTTTCTGCAGAACGGAAAGGATTAAGAGGACACGTAGAAGATGAAAGGTCCCAGTTAGACCATCTTATATTCGTGCCTGAACCTGTTGTATACAGAAGTACTGCTGCCTCGCCAAAGCCACGTCCTGCTGCAAGAATAACACCTGTCATAATTCTTGGAAGGCAGGCTGGCAATAATACATGGAATATAGCCTGCCAGCGTGTTGAGCCAAGTCCCATACTAGCTTCGAAATATCCTTTTGGAAGTCCCTTAATAGCATCCTCTGTTGTAGTTGTTATAAGTGGCAGTGTTATTATTGATACTGATAGTGCTCCTGCCATAAGGCTCTTATCCATTCCCATAATAACAAGGAATATAAGATATCCAAAAAGTCCTACTACGATTGATGGAAGAGATGAAAGAGTTTCTATACATATTCTTATAAACTTTGTAACAGCTCCTCCCTTAGCGTACATAGCAAGATATATTCCTGCAAAGGTTCCTATTGGAACTGTTATAAGCAGTGACAAAAATACAAGATACAACGTATTAAATAACTGGTTTCCTATGCTTCCTCTTCGTGCAAATCTGAACATAGATATATCTGCGCCGATAAAGCCTTTAATAATTACATATCCAGCAAATGCAGCTAAAAGAACAAAAAAGAAGACTGCTATGGCGTAGAATATGACTGTCATTATGCTGTTTTGTGCCTTTGCACGTTTAATTCTATTCATAAATATATGCTCCTTTAATCCTGCTTTGCCGATGTTAACGCACTCTTTTTAGAGACGGCCTTAGCTCCTGCATCCTCTGGTTTCTTTCTTGATAATATATGTATAAGGAATATAAATAATAATGATATGATAAACAGAAGTAAAGCAAGTGTCCACAACGCTGTCTTTGTTTCTCCGCCTTCCATAGCATTACCCATCTGGGCTGTTATTTCTGTTGTAAGTGACTTAGTTGTAGAGAATATGCTTTCAGGAAGTGCTGTTGTCTGTCCTATAACCATAGCTACTGCAAGTGCCTCACCAAAGGCTCTGGCAAGACCAAGTATTATTCCTGAGAATATGCCTGAGGCTGAAGCTGGTAGTACAATCTTGTATATGGTCTGCCAGCGTGTTGAGCCCATACCATAGGCTCCCATCCTGTAATCCTTAGGAACTGCCCTTATTGCATCTGCTGCAACGCTTGTTATCGTAGGAAATATCATTATTGCAAGCACAAGTCCTGCTGCAAGTATCGAATGTCCTACCTGCCTATGAAATATATCCCTTATAAAAGGTACTAAAACTGTAAGTCCTACCCATCCATATACAACTGATGGAATTCCTGCAAATATCTGTATTACAGGACGATAGAATTTCTCACCGAACTTAGGAGCAATTTCTGTCATAAATATAGCTGAGCCAAGTGCAAATGGTGTTGCTATAAGCAATGCAAGTCCACATGTACTAAGTGAACCAACTATAAATATAAGTGTACCTACGCTTCCTCCACCTTCCATATTATCAACTGGTGCCCAGTCTGATGAAAAAAGAAATTCTCCTATTGAATGATGGAACTTTAAAAACGTTCCAGAGCCCTTGTATACAAAGGAATCCACCTATTCCCAATGTAATAACTATAACGAACAAGCCACACATTGTAACTATACTCCGCCACAGATATTCCCTGGTAAACATACCTCTCTTACTGTTCATACATTCTCCATTCTAATGTCTGCTATATCACGATTATAGGCAGGCACCACAGATATTATCGTGCCCGCCTCTTTATAATCTCTTATGCAGTATCATTACTGACTACATTGCTAACTGCAATGCCAACTGCATTAATATCTGGTCATCAACATATATATTTTTTACAAGTTAATTAATATTTATGATTAGTGTTCCTTAACTGTCATCTTAGAAGATACGCCGTATCCTAAGGCTTCCATTTTCTTACCGTATTCATCTGACATAATGTAATCAAGGAACTTCTGAGATACTTCATCAGCATTACCCTTTGTATACATATGCTCATATGTCCATACAGGATACTTTCCAGCGTATGTATTCTCAAGTGTTGGCTCTACACCGTCAATTGATACTGTATCAACACCAGGATTGCTTACAAGATATGATAAAGCTACATATCCGATTGCGCCCTTTGTTGTCTTTACATTCTGTAAAAGGACACCTGAATCATCTGTTTCCATAGACTTGTTAGATGCTTCGCTTGCACCGTCAAGTGCGTACTTCTTAAATGTTGCTCTTGTACCTGAAGATTCTGGACGTGTAATAAGTACGATTGCTTCATCAGCACCACCAACTTCCTTCCAGTTAGTAATCTTACCTGTGAAGATATCTGTAAGCTGTGCCTTTGTAAGATTCTTAACACCGCTTGCTGTTACATCCTTGTTTACGATAGGTGCCATAGTTACAACACATACCTTATGGTCTACAAGTGCTGAAGCCTTTGTTGCATCAAGCTTTTCTGCAGCTTCTACATCTGAGTTACCAATATTAACTGTTCCTTCTGAAACCTGCTTAAGACCTTCTCCAGATCCACCTGCATCAATTGTGATATTTACATCTGGATATTTTTCATTAAAAAGATCTGCTGCATCATCTACAAGTGGCTTAAGTGCTGAAGAACCTGCTGCTGTTATACTTCCGTTAAACTTTTCTGCCTTTGCGCCATCATTTCCATTATCTGAAGAAACACTATTACTTCCACAACCAACTAATGCTCCTACCATACATACTGTACTAAGTGCAATAGCTACACTCTTTTTCCAATTAAACTTTCGCATAATCATCCTCACTTTTCCTACTGACTGCTTATGTCTGATTTATTCAATCCCAACTTCAGTCTGTTCTTCATATTATTGTTTTGTTTTCTTATCAACAAGATACAGGACTAATAATCATAACTGATGTTACGTACCATCTGTTATCAACTTTACCTGTACCTCATTGACAGTTAACAGAATAACAACGGTATGTAAAATGTAATACCGTATGTATGAGAAATCTGTGTAAAGTGTTCGTAAATTGAAATAAGGGATAAAAAATATCGCCAGCCATGACCTGACTGACGATACTAAAATTTTATTATTTATCTTTTAACTTAATTATTGCAATGCTGCCTTCCTGCTTAATACTCTGTATTCAATAAACTTTTCTAATATAAACGTGCAGCCTATAATCAAAGGCATAAAGACACTTATATCTATCAGGCTTCCACCTTGATTATCCGGATCTATTACTCTTATAAATATAGCTGCCATCTGCCCTGTTATAACGAAGGGAGCTACTATACGTGCTGTTAATATAACCTTTACACGCCTTAACACTGATATATCCACAGGTATGTACCTGTATTTTTCAAATATATTAACGCTCCTTCCGTTTTCTCTCACATATGAAACATATGCAGTCACGCACTGATATACAACAAATATAAATACTGTCAACGAAATAAAAACCCTCTTATCGTCTGATGAATAATCATACTTAAAACCAAACATAGCTGACATAAATACACTAAAAATCAAAACAAGATAAATAGCTATATATGTCCCTTTTGTTTCTTTTACCATACGTTTTTTCCAGTTTTCCCGTTCTGCTTTTAGCAGCATTTTTATACCTGTGTCCATATACTCCCTCTTTTCTGCGCTTATTTTTTACAGTTTCACTACGGATTGTTCCGTGCTACGCACTCCCACAATCCTACCCAATATTCGCATATCGTGAGATTATCATCCCACTTTTATGCTCATATTGGTACGGGTCCCAAGGTCTTTCACCCACCTATGAGCGAGCTCATGTGGGTTTAGACCTTTTGACCCTGGTATCATATACATTCCCTAAGTGAATATCTCCCATCTTCTACATCCATAATATAATCAGCTATCTTGGAAATGTCTTCATCAAGATGTGTCGCCATAAGAATAGTCATATCATATTCAGCTACGAATTCCTGTAATATCTTTAGAAAATCATCCCTGAATACAGGATCAAGATTGGCAGTAGGCTCATCCAATAATAACACCTGCGGTCTGTATGCTGCTGCAAAAGCAAGCTGATACTTAAGCATTTCTCCTGTTGACAGCTTTCCTAAGCTGCTGCCTGAATTAATATTCAGATTTTTAAGCATTTTACGATATTCATCGCTGTTCCAGTTTTTATAAAATGGTGCATACAACCTTTCATTTTCATATGCATCCTCTTCCATAAAAAATGTTCTCTCCTGCGAAACAACGCCTGTTATATTTTTTATCTGTGTTCTGTTCTTTACCACATCAATGCCATCTATGTAAATATTCCCCTGCATTTTATCATACATTCCAAGAAGCATACGAAGCATTGTTGATTTTCCGGCTCCGTTATCTCCCTGTATGCCCACGATGTAGCCTTTAGGAATATTTATAATTGCCGGCTTTATAGAAAACTTTCCTAACTTTATCGCAGCATTTTCAATTCTTATTATATTTTCTTCCATTACTTTCCCCAGCACACGAACCATATCAATCACATCATCCAAGGTCATGCCCGCATTGAAACATTCCTTTAAAATATCTGACATACGGTTTTCTATATTCATCATCTGTTTTTCTCTTAAATGGTCATTTTTCTGCTCGCATACATAAAATCCTCTTCCGGGAACAGACTCAATAACGCCTTCCTTTTCCAGTTCCTCATAGGCACGCTTTGTTGTGATCACACTTACAGTAAGCTCTTTTGCAAGAACTCTTATGGACGGCATGCCTTCCCCCGCCTTAAGCTCACCATTTATCACCGCATCCCTTATCTGATTGACAATCTGTTCATATATTGGCATATTTACTGTATTTGAAATAACTATTTTCATACATAACCCCTATTATATTTTTTTAATATATTCGTAATCTGCCATACTGCTAAACATTTTATCCTGATACTTTATCCTGCATACCAGAATAAGAATCACAGAACTTACCAAAACCAATAAGACAATAATTACATTAACGCTCTCTGTACCTGCTGTCTTATCTGTCTGTACAGCTATCATAAACGATACTACCATTGCTAATTTTATTCCAAATGTTAACCAGAAACTGCACACACTTCTTTTAACTATATATAGTAAAAATATATTACTATACAACAAACTTGCTGATAATATAACTTCACTTAAACACACTATAAGCGCTGACGTATTTCCTCTCATATATTCGATACAGCCAAAGGGTAATACAAAAATGATAATCAACCATACATATACAGCAAAAAACTTATACCTCTGTGCTTTCCTTATAAGTTCTTTTCTCTGCTCTTTGGTATACGGTGCAATATACATATAATCAGGAAGCACAAATACATTTAATCCTGATGTGGCAATCTCTGGATTGCAGGTTACAAGCAAAAATAAATTTAATGTATATATATACACGTAACCACTGACCATAAAAACAGACCAGCATACAACTGCTATTAACGAACTAATAAGTGAAATATAACTATTCCTTAAAATATTTCTCTGCAATAGCTTCGGCATTTTTCTCCCCTCCTTTTACAAAATAATACATAAACTCCCTGATATCAGGTATATGTTTTTCCAATCCATCTTCTATTCTGTACCACTTTGAATTAACTACCATGGCACTTGTGCTGTAAGTGTTCTTTTCCTTATATACAACCGCTTCATCCGGTATAAGGTTACACTTATAATCCTCACCAGTAACAATCCTGAAACGCTCACACATTTTATAGCTTTCTGTATAAAACAACATTCTGCCTTTCTGCATATACGCAATATAATCAGCAATCCTGTCAAGCTCTTCCGTTATATGTGTCGCTATAAGTATGCTTTTTTCCCCATCTGCTACAAGCTTTGTACATATCTTAAGGAACTTTTCCCTGAAATGCTTATCAAGTCCGGCAGTCGGTTCATCAAATAAAAACATCTTCGCATTATGTGATAGTGCAAATGCTAACTGTGTCCTTGTTTTCATTCCCTTGGAAAGCTTCTTATATTTCTGTTTTTTATCAAGTCCGAATTCTTCAATATAATTAAGATACAATTCCATATTGAAGCTATGATATAACTGTCCATAGAACTTTCCTATCTGCCATAATCTCATATTTCCGTCAAAAAAGCCGTCATCAGCAAATACTATCCCCAGCCTTTCCTTGGCTGCCGCCTCATTAAGCCGCATATCACAGCCGTCTATCACTATACTTCCGGATGAACTGTAAAGTCCCATAAGTGTACGCATAAGTGTTGTTTTGCCTGCTCCGTTTTCGCCAATCAACCCACAAATATGTCCTTTTGGAATGTGGAATGTCATATTATCAAGAAGGTATGAATTGCTGTCGGGATTTATTTTATTAAGATTACTGACTTCTAACATGTAGCGTTCCCCCCTGTCTTTTTGGTAGTTTATAAAATTGTCCGTTTTATTATTTTTATGTGATAGTCTTTTATGTGATATAACACCATGTGATTAGTACAGCATTCATATTTTAACTTATTTTTATAAATACATATTATAAAACAGAAAAACTGTACATGTACTGTATATATTAATATATACAGTACATGTACAGTTTTGTCAAGAGCTTGTTGTCTAATTAAAAATCTTATTAAAAATCTCCTGGCTTTACGTTAGCTGGAAGTAACGAGCCATATTCTTCACCAGCCTTTGACTTATTAAAGTCTTCTTTTATCTTCTTCTGCAATTCAGGAGATTCTATTACTCTTAATGCTGCCTGTGCAAGGATACCTGCTGCTCTGTGCATACCCTTATGTGCTATGCTGCTTTTTCCCTGTGCAACTACTGACCAGCCATGCATAGTGCTGTCCTTTGCCATAGTTGTTACTGTTATGGAACCCATAGGAGCTATCCAGCTTACATCTGCAACATCAGTACTTCCTATTGGAATACTTTTCTTTCCTTTTTCATATGAAGCATCTATATTATCTTTTAAATCATATTCCTTAGAATTAAACTGGCTTGCATATTTATATTCCTCATCTGTGTATTCTACTAAAGGACTATCTATTATACTGTCCTCCATAATCATATCCATTGCCGGAACTGAAAGAAAATCTGCATATGCGCTGACAACTCTTATATCGACCTTCGTTCCTGTCATAAGTGCTGCACCTCTTGCCACGTCTGATACTCTTTCTATAAGCTCCTTAACATACGATGCCTTTGGAGCACGTAATGCATATAAAAGTGTTGCCTTATTTGGAACTATATTCGGTGCACTTCCACCTGCATTAAGATATGCATAATGCATTCGGCTGTCCGTTTTAACATGCTCTCTTAAATAATTAACTCCCACATTCATAAGCTCGCAGGCATCAAGAGCACTCCTTCCATCCTCAGGACAAGCTGCTGCGTGTGAACTTTTTCCTGTAAAGTCATATATCACCCTGACATTAGCAAGTGTTTTATTCATAATTCCTGTTTCAAACATTGGATGCCATGCATAAGCAAAATCAACATCATCAAAACAGCCTTCTCTTACCATAAATGCTTTTCCTGCACCACTCTCCTCAGCAGGACAGCCATAATAACGTACAGTGGCCTTTATATTGTTCTCTTCGATATATTGCTTTATAACACAGGCAGCCTCCATAGCACCTGTGCCTAAGAGATTATGTCCACATCCATGTCCTGCTTTGCCATCTTCTATGGCATTCTCATATGGGCAGTCTGCATACTGGCTTAGTCCAGGAAGTGCATCGAATTCTCCTAAGAATGCAATAACCGGCTTTCCTTCTCCTGCTTCTGCAACAAATGCTGTCTTAATTCCAGCTATTTCCTCAGTTACTCTAAAGCCTCTTTCCTTAAGAAACTCTATCTGTATCCTTGAGGACTGGAATTCCTGATATCTCGTTTCAGGATGCTCCCAGATTTCATCACTTACTTCCTCAAACTCCTTAGTATGAGCTTTAAGAATTTCATTTAATCTTTGATTCATATTGATTCCTCATTTCTATGCTTTTTTAAGTAAATTGTACCAGCTACTAATACGCTTACCCCTATTATACATAAAAAAAGCAAAGTACGCCTGTATCAATACAATACAAAGTGCCTTTGCTTTACTGCTGTAAAAAATATATAATTAAGGTATTATATGATGTCGGGGTCAAAAGTCCTCGACTTTGATATCTACGGATTGTTCTGTGCTCAAGAAATAATTGCTTAAGCATTTACACATCCGCTGGATTTACATGCACCATTATATGCTTTACCTTAGGAAAGCTCTTCTCTATGTCATCGTGCACTGTTTCGGCTATTGTATGTGCCTTGCTAAGTGTATACGAGCCATCTGTTTCTATCTCTAAATCCACATATATCTTATTACCGAATATACGTGTCTGGAGCATGTCGATTCCTAATACATCCTCATGCTTCATAACACATTCCCGTATCTGGCTGACTGTAGCATCATCACATGCGTGATCCACCATTTTGTCTATGGCATCCTTGAATATATCATAGGCTGCCTTTATGATAAATACGAATATTATCAAACTGGCGATTGAGTCCATAATAGGAAATCCTAATCTTGCACCAGCAATACCTATGAGTGCTCCTATTGATGAAAAAGGCATCTGAACGGTGATGCCATGCATCCGCCATAAGTGCACTTGAGTCTATCCTTTTAGCATTATATCTTGTATACCAGTACATAGCTTCCTTACTTACTATTGATACAATAGCTGCAACAAGTGCAAGAATACCTGGAACTACTATGTTGTTATAATCTCCGCTGGTTATATTTTTAAGTGCAGCAGCTCCTATACCAAAGCCTGTTATAAACAGCACCATAGAAAGCACTATCGCAGCAACACACTCTAATCTTTCATGTCCATAAGGATGTTCCTTATCTGCTTTTTTTGAAGCAAGTTTTATTCCAATAATAACGACAAATGTACTAAAAACATCAGATGCCGAGTGTATGGCATCACTTATCATCGCATTTGAATGTGCTATAAAACCTGCTATAAGCTTCATAACTGACAGCAGTATATTACCAATAATTGTTACGAAGGATACCTTATTAGCTACTCTCTGGAATTCATCCTCCGATACAATTCCATTCTGTACCCCTGCTTTAGCTCTGATACTTCCTGAAATATTTTCTTTCTTTTCCATTATTTCATTCCTCCTGTTAACAAGACTTATCCGACTTCGCATGTATAAATATAAATACAAATATCAGTATTAATATATTCATATATGTTATATCTATGTAACCCTATAACACTAAGATATGTGGGAGCTGTATGCGAAATGCATATAATAATAAAGATATAAAACACCCACGAATCAGTATTAGCAACTACTGTCCCGTGGATAGAAAAGATTCCACTGTCACGCGTGTGACCCGACTCCTGGATTATACTTTTATATTATCATGTGATTTAATCTTATGTTCACATAACAGGCATAAGATATCATATAATCCCGGTCTGCTCAGTTTGTACTGTAGATTTATATGCAGTGCAAAGAGTTTATTATTGTATATCACGCGTATATATTGTTTGTCAAGTATAACATTATTTATTGTAATCTAACATTTGTTTGATTACATCTATCACCCATTTATCGATTCATTTATCAACAAACTTCACTTGAATAAAATATTAATTTACCGGCAATTATAATTTTTATCGGCAAAATATCACGCATATTCATGGCATGAAAAGTTGAGATATTTTGCCGGTAATGATATAATAATTCCTGTTAATAATTATGATGGAGGTGAATACAATGTATCTAAATGTCAAAGAAACTGCAGAGAAATGGAAAATTTCCGAAAGAAGTGTACGAAATTATTGTTCACATGGAAAGATACCCGGCGCTATTATTGATGGTAAATCATGGAAAATACCCAAAAATGCAGTTAAACCAGTCAGAAAGAAAAGAAACGCAATGATACCCAGAGATTTACTTACCCGTCTTACTATTGAAAAAGAATCCGGAATTTCCGGTGGAATATACCATAAAATTCAAATTGATTTAACTTATAACTCCAATCACATCGAAGGCAGCCGGCTTTCACATGACCAGACAAGATATATTTTTGAAACTAATACAATAGGCATACAAAATGAAACCATCAATGTTGACGATATAGTTGAAACCGCTAATCATTTTAAGTGTATTGACTTAATCATTGATTTAGCCAACTATCCTCTAAGTGAATCTCTTATCAAGCAGCTTCATCTGATATTAAAGTTAGGTACTTCTGATAGCAGGAAATCCTGGTTTGCTGTCGGTGATTACAAAAGGATTGAAAATGAAGTCGGTGGCATGCCAACTACAAAGCCTGAAAATGTATGCAAAGAATTAAAGGCTTTACTTAAAAGTTATAATAATATAAAGCAAAAATCTCTTAAAGAAATAATCGAATTTCATTATGAATTCGAAAAAATACACCCATTTCAAGATGGCAATGGTCGTGTTGGCAGATTAATTATGTTTAAGGAATGCCTTCGCAATGGCATAACTCCATTTATTATAGAAGATGATTTAAAGGAATTTTATTACCGTGGATTAAAGGAATGGAAAAACGAACAGGGATATTTAGTTGATACCTGTCTTACCGCTCAGGATAGATTTAAGACTTATCTTGATTATTTTGGCATTGAGTATAAAGATTAATAAAAATTAGTGGATGACAAAAACTATTTCTGTCATCCACTAAGTTGATTTACTTTTTAATAGTTTCTAATAAACCATTCTTAAACTGATTACTTTATAAGGCTTTCCTTAATCTTTACAACTGCCTTATGAATGTTAACTGGTTCATCCATTGTGCAGTTAGGACGATGAATATCATTAGTAAAGTATACTGTGAATTCACCTGGATGTAATGTTACGAACTGCTCGTTCTCTACATCTGCGTAGAAAATATTATCCTTACCTGCTGGTTCTTCACCTGTTACGCCTGGAAGAAGTGGTGCATAGCCCTGTACTTCCTTCCCTGTGAAAAGATACTGGATATCAATATAATTTCTATGGCTTTCTGCTCTCTTTATTCTCTACTGGAGCTGTTGTCTGATCCTGGATAAGTACGAAAATGTTATTCCATCAAGCTCGTATCTTCCTACTGGAAGCTCTGCTGTTTCTGGCTTTGCAAGAAAGTCAAGTGCTGTCTTTATTGCTGCTGGATACTGATAATTTCCTTCTTTTGCATTAAGTGATGCGTAAATCATTGTAAAATCTCCCTTCATATTGGATTTAATTATATTTTCTACATTATATCACAAAAAAGGAGTTAATGGATAAATTTTCTACATTAACTCCTTAAATAACTCATTAAAATAAACTTTTAAAATAAAGCTTTATAATATTATTTCATTCATCAGGATGGACTATTGATGGCAATGCTGATAATTATTCCTGGATAGCCTTAAATGCTTCATCAAGATCCTCAATGATATCATCAATATTCTCTGTACCGATTGAAAGTCTGATTGTGTTAGGCTTGATTCCCTGGTCAAGAAGCTCTGCTTCGTTGCACTCTGAATGTGTTGTGCTTGCTGGATGTATCGCAAGTGACTTAACATCGGCTACATTTGCAAGAAGTGAGAATAATTCAAGATTATCAATGAACTTCTGTGCTTCTGCTGCTCCACCCTTGATTTCAAATGTAAAGATAGAACCACCACCATTAGGGAAGTACTTCTTGTAAAGCTCCTGCTGCTTTGCATTAGTCGAGATAGATGGATGGTTAACCTTTTCTACTAATGGCTGGTCTTTTAAGTACTGAACTACCTTTAATGCATTCTCAACGTGTCTTTCTACACGAAGCGATAATGTTTCAAGTCCCTGAAGGAAGATGAATGAATGTACAGGTGAAATAGTAGCACCTGTATCACGAAGAAGGATAGCTCTGATATATGTAACAAATGCTGCTGGAGCTGTATCCTTTGCAAAGCTTACACCGTGATATGATACATTTGGCTCTACTAACCATGGGAACTTATCCGCTGCTGCAACCCAGTCAAACTTACCACTGTCTACAATTACACCACCAAGTGTTGTACCATGTCCGCCTATGAACTTAGTCGCTGAATGAACTACGATATCAGCACCATATTCGATAGGTCTTACAAGATAAGGTGTTGCAAATGTATTATCAACTACAAGTGGAATATTATGTGCATGCGCAATCTTGGCTATTCTTTCGATATCAACTACCTCTGAGTTAGGATTGCCAAGTGTTTCAATCTGTACTGCCTTTGTGTTAGGTCTGATAGCAGCTTCAATAGCATCATAATCAAATGGATCTACGAATGTAGCTTCAATTCCATAATCTGGAAGTGTATGTGCTAAAAGGTTGTATGTTCCACCATAAATATTCTTAGCTGCTACAATGTGGTCGCCTGCATGTGCAATTGCCTGAAATGTATAAGCAAGTGCTGCCGCTCCTGAACCAACTGCTAATGCTGCCACGCCACCCTCAAGTGCTGCGATTCTCTTTTCAAATACGTCCTCTGTTGGATTAGTAAGACGTCCATAGATGTTACCTGCATCCTTAAGGCCGAATCTGTCTGCTGCATGCTGGCTGTTATGGAATACATATGATGATGTAAGATAGATTGGAACTGCTCTTGCATCTGTAACTGGATCAGGCTGTTCCTGTCCTACATGTAACTGTAATGTTTCAAACTTAAGATTTCTGTCTTCGTAATGTTTTTTTGCCATAATGATATCCTCCATATAATAAATATTAGTTGTCAGTTATTATTTACATACCGTTATGATATGTTATTTCGTCGTTGACATTATAATACACACTTTAACCTAGTAGGTCAATAGTAAATATTATTCCTAATATTTATTATATGTTATAGCTTTTAGCTATAATATCATCTGACACAGCCTATCAGCTCTTTAACATCTGCAATTCCATTGCGTGCACAGTAATCTTTTATTCCATCAATAACCTTTATAGTAGTCATAGGATCATTAAAGTTAGCTGTACCAACTGAAACCATAGTTGCACCAGCCATAAGGAATTCGAGTGCATCCTCTGCGCTGGCGATTCCACCCATGCCTATGATTGGAAGCTTTACTGCATTAGCTGTCTGATATACCATTCTTACTGCAACCGGCTTGATAGCTGGACCTGAAAGTCCTCCTGTCTTGTTTGCTACCGCAAATGTTCTTCTGTTAATATCTATCTTCATACCTGTTATAGTATTAATAAGTGACACAGCATCAGCTCCACCAGCTTCTACTGCCTTTGCCATTTCTGTAATATCTGTAACGTTAGGACTTAATTTCATAATAACCGGCTGCTTTGCAACCTTCTTTACTGCCTTTGTTATACGCTCTGCCATAGCAGGAACCTGTCCAAAGGCTATGCCGCCCTCCTTGACATTAGGACATGATATATTGATTTCTAACATATCTACTGGCTGCTCACCTAACTTTTCAACAGCATCGACATAATCCTCTTCTGTTTTTCCACAAACATTTACAATTATACGTGTATCATACTGCTTAAGAAATGGTATATCTCTTTTAACAAATGTATCAAGTCCCGGATTCTGAAGTCCGATAGCATTTATCATGCCACCATATGTCTCTGCAATTCTTGGTGTAGGATTACCTGGCCATGGCACATTCGCTACGCCCTTGGTTTGTAACAGCTCCAAGCCTGTTTAAATCCACATATTCACAATATTCCATACCCGAACCAAATGTTCCTGAGGCTACTGTTACAGGATTGTTGAATTCTACGCCTGCTATATTCACCTTCATATTAACATCAGCAGGGTTAAGCTGATTAACTTTAGCTGCCATTATAATTCTACCTCCTTAACATTAAATACTGGTCCTTCTTTACATACTCTCTTATTATTAACCTGTGAATGCTCATCCTTTTCTGTTGACTTGCATACACACGCAAGACACGCACCTATTCCACACGCCATCTTTTCTTCAAGTGATACATAGCAAGGGATGTTATTGCTTAAAGCAAACTCTTTAATAGCACGAAGCATAGGTGTTGGACCACATGCAAATATTATATCTCCGTTAATATTATTCTGTCTTACCGCATCAAGAACATTACCCTTAGTTCCTACACTTCCATCCTCTGTTGCAACTGTTACGTGTGAATATTCATCAAACTCTGACTTTAAGAAAAGCTGTCCATCCCTGTAACCCAATACAGCCTCTGTATCACATTCAAGCTGCTTTGCAAGCTCAAGCATTGGTGGAATACCTATTCCACCACCAAACAGAATTGCCTTCTTAACTGGTCTGTATTCTTTCTTAAATGTGCATACTCCATCCTTACATTCGTGTACACTGACATTCTCTGCCTCTTCAAATATCGCTTTTATATCATATCCATTACCAAGTGGTCCCTCGGATATCAAGAGTCTGGCCTTCTCTCATCTGTGAGAACTCCTTTGTTCCCTTTCCGGCTATACGATATACTATTCTTAGCTTATCATCATCTATTCTGCATATACTTATTGGTCTTGGCAGAAGTCTTGAACCATCGTTTGAATATACTGATATAAACTGGCCTGGTCTTGATTCCTTTGCTATTTTCTCTGTTTTAAGCCACATTTCATATACACCGTCTGCAAGACAGGCTGTACTGATTATGGCAGCATTTTCTCTGTATGACATATTAATCCTCATTTCTGCGCACGCTTTTCGTATATTGGTTGTGTGCCGGGTGCGCGCAGGCACTTATCAATATCCATGCTTTTATCAGCAATCGCAATATACCACATTTCCATTACATATTGTGTACTTTATTTTACCATAAAGCTCCTGACCTATAAAAGGTGTATTGGAGGCTTTAGATGCAAAGCTTTCTCCTACAATCCACTTTTCATCAGGTGCATAGATAACTATATCTGCTGCTGTGCCTTCCTTGATATATCCTTTATCCATCTTATAAAGCTTTGCAGGGTTGATTGTCATTTTGGAAAGAAGCTCCTTCATTGTGAGCCTTCCTGTCTTTACAAGCTTAGTTACACCTAGTGCCAGGGATGTCTCAAGACCTATCATTCCACTAGGTGCTGCCTTAAACTCCTTATCCTTTTCCTCACGGCTGTGTGGTGCATGGTCTGTTGCTATTATGTCTATCGTTCCATCTGCTAACGCAGCTATTATAGCCTGTCTGTCCTTTTCTGTCCTTATAGGTGGATTCACCCTTGCAAGTGTTCCCTTTTCAAGCACTACATCCTCTGTTAATGAAAAATGCTGAGGTGTAGCCTCTGCATGTACATCTGCACCTAACCTCTTAGCTGTACGCACAAGTTCAACTGATACTTCTGAGCTTATATGCTGTATACATATAGTAGCACCTGTTTCAAGTGCAAGCATGCAATCTCTGGCAACCATAATATATTCTGAAAGTGCCGGTGCACCTCCTAAGCCTAATTTGTCAGATACCACTCCCCTTGTTGATTCCCTGTTGTTCTATAAATGCTGGATTCTCCTCATGAAAGCTGAGTGGCATATCAAGCTTCTTCGTCTCTTCCATAGCCTTCTTTACTAACAGCTCATCCTTAAGTGGTATTCCATCATCTGTAAATACATATGCTCCTGCCTCTTTAAGACTCTTAAAGTCTGTGAGCTCTTCGCCCTTAAAGCCTTTGGATACCGCTGCTGCTGAATATACATTTATAGGTGTAGTTTTTCCCTTATCCAGAACATACTTAAGTGTTTCAACATTGTCTATCACAGGCTTCGTATTAGCCATACACATAACCGTTGTAAAACCGCCTGCTGCCGCTGCCTTAGCTCCTGTTTCAATATCCTCTTTATATGTAAAGCCTGGATCCCTGAAATGTACGTGTGTATCAATCAGTCCCGGAGCAACTATCATACCCTTTGCATCAATAACCTGCTCATAATTATCAAAGGCATTTTCCCCATCAAGTGCTTCTGATTCTTCATCAACACAGCCTATTTTCTTTATTATTCCAGCTTCTATAATGATATCTGCATAGTCCTCGAATCCACTTTCCGGATCTATTACGTAGCCATTTTTTATTAGTATCATTGTTTGAACTTCCTTTCCGCTTATAGATATATTAACGTAATGTATCTATGAGCTTTAATCACTTATATACTCTCTTCTCGTTCCTGAATATATTGATATCAGCATATCTTTTATTTCTTTATCATCTTTAAACACTTCCAAAAAAGCGGCTTTACCAGCAATTACAACTGATACTGCCGCTTTCTTCTGCGTTAAATATAACTCTGAACCATCAGCATGTATAATATGCTCACAGCGAAACTATCGTTTTTAATATTACTTTCCAAGTGCTCCATTAATATCTGCTATCATATCAAGTGCTGCCTGTCTTGAGGCTTCACCAAAGTTCTTATCACCAAACTTTGCATATTCATCCTTCTTATAAGCTGCTATAATACCTCTTGAACTGTTTACGATAGCACCAAGTCCATCTGGATTAAAGAATGCTGCAAGATCTTCAGCCTTTCCTCCCTGTGCACCATATCCCGGAACAAGGATATATGCCTTAGGCATAACCTTTCTTAATGTCTTGCCCATCTCTGGATATGTAGCACCTACAACTGCTCCTACATTGCTGTATGTATCACCCATACACTGGCTTCCCCATTCATCAACCTTTGCACCAACATGCTCATAAAGTGGCTTGCCGTCAATAAGCTGATCCTAAAACTCTCACTTGATGGGTTAGAAGTCTTAACAAGTATAAATATACCCTTATTCTCTTCCTGACATATCTTTATGAATGGATTAATACCATCTGAACCAAGATATGGATTAACTGTTGCAAAATCTTCATCGAAAGGAGTTAAAAGCTTAGAGCCTACCTTAACCTTTCCAAGGTGTGCTACAGCATATGCTTCTGAGGTTGAGCCAATATCGCCTCTCTTAACATCACCTATTACAACCATATCCTTTTCGTGGCAATAATCAACTGTCTTCTTAAACACCTTAAGACCTTCTATGCCAAACTGTTCATACATGGCAATCTGTGGCTTAACTGCTGGAACTATATCATATATATTATCAATGATAGACTTATTAAACTGCCATATAGCCTCTGCTGCTCCCTCTAAAGTTTCTCCATACTGCTCAAATGCTGCTGCCTGAACATGCTCAGGAATAAACTTCATCATAGGATCAAGTCCAACAACTACTGGTGCATTAGTTTTTTACAATCTTATCTACTAACTTGTTTATCATGTGATAACAATCTCCTTTTTATTTCTTTTTAGTTTTTAAAATGCTTCTTAGCTGTACGCTCACATTATTCTACAACTTTGGAACATCTTTATCAATAATAACTTCTGTTCCATTGTTATTAGAATATACAACCTTTCCTGAAACTATAGTATATCTTACCTGCCCTGATACCTTCTTTCCATCAAAAGGGGTATTATGTCCTTTAGATGCAAATGTATTGCTGTCTATAACATACTCCTTATCCGGGTCTATTATGGTAATATCTGCAGCTTTTCCTGGGAGAAGTGTGCCTTTGTCTATTCCTATAATCTTAGCCGGCGTGTAACTCATCCTCTCTGCCATCTGAAGCGGCGTAAGCACGCCCTTCTTCACAAGCTCTGTTATAGTAAGTGCTACCGATGTTTCAAGTCCTGTTATGCCAAAAGGTGCATCTACAAAGCCTCTCTCCTTCTCTGTCTTATGATGGGGTGCATGATCTGTTGCTATGCAATCTATAACTCCGCTCTTAAGTCCTTCTATAAGCTTATCAACATCTTTTCTTGTACGAAGTGGCGGATTCATCTTATAGTTAGCATCATCCTCTGTTATAGCATCTTCTGTAAGTGTAAAATGGTGTGGCGTAACCTCAGCTGTTATATCCATGCCTTCCTTTTTTGGCATCAGCTATCATGCGGACACTATCCTCTGTAGAACAATGGCATATGTGAAGCTTGGCACCTGTGTTTTTTGCAAGAAGTATATCTCTTGCAACAATTATATCCTCAACTGCATTCATGATTCCATAGAAACCTAATTCTCTTGCATGATTACCAGCATTCATGACACCACGTGCTGCAAGATTCTTATCCTCACAATGTGCAAACACTGGAATATCAACTTCTGCTGCAAGTCTCATAGCCTGTCTTGCTACTCTTGCATTCATAACCGATTTCCCATCCTCACTTACAGCTACCGCACCTGCCTCTTTAAGATTCTCAAAATCTGTCAGATACTCTCCATCCTGACCTGCTGTTATGGATGCTATAGGAAGGATATTGATATCAGTAACCTCTTCTGCCTTATTCCTGATATACTCTACCATCTCTACACTATCTATAACCGGCTTAGTGTTTGGCATAGGGCATACAGTTGTAAAACCGCCTCTTGCTGCTGCTCTTGCACCTGTTCTTATAGTTTCCTTATGTTCAAAGCCTTGGTTCCCTGAAATGTACATGAATGTCTATAAGACCTGGCATTACAAAACAGCCTTTAGCATCTATTATGCTATCTGATGCATCATCAATATCTTTAGCAACCTTTTCAATTATACCATCTGTTACAAGAAGATCTTTAACTTCGTCTGTATTACTTGCAGGATCAATAATTCTACCATTCTTTATCAGCATTTTCATAACCAATTCTCCCCCTAAAGTTTAGTTTTTCAAATTCATATGCCGGCACTGGCTTTCCATAATAAAAGCCTTGTATATAGTCTACTCCCAGTTCCTTTAGTATGTTAAGCTGTGCTTCATTCTCAACTCCTTCTACAATAATATCTGTATCAATCGTATCTGAAAGTTCAACTATGAGTTTTATAAATGCCTGCGCATATTCGTCCTCCACTATATCATCTATAAATGTTTTATCCACCTTTATAATATCAAGCGGAAGCTGTTTTATATAATTCAGTGATGAATAGCCAGTTCCAAAGTCATCAAGTGCAATTCTTGGTCCTAGTTTCTTGATTCCTTTTATTATATCAAGAACCCTGTCCATATCATTGATAGCAAAGCTTTCTGTTATCTCAAGAACTATATTCTTTGGATTCACCCCTGTTTTCTTTAATATACGCGCCACAGTTTCAGCAACATCCTTCTGGAGCAGCTGCACTACCGAAAGATTAACATTGATATGGAAATCAGGTATGCCATGCTCATTCCAGTATCTGCACTGCCTGCAGGCTTCTTCGAGTACATAATCACCTATTGACGTTATAAGTCCAAGATACTCCGCAAGTGGTATAAAATCACCAGGTCCCATAAAACCCAATGCCTTACTGTCCCATCTTACAAGTGCCTCACATGATGAACATTCACCTGTTCTTACATCAACTACTGGCTGATAGAATACCACAAATTCTTCTATTCCTGATGTTACAGCCTGCCTCATGCTATTCTCTATATCAAGTCTTCTTGCTGTGTTCAGCTTACTACAGCTGTCGTAAAATGTATAACCATTCTTTCCATTTTTCTTGGACTCATACATTGCTATATCAGCAAGTCTTATAATCTCATGCACATCTTTGCTGTCATCCGGGAATACTGCAATACCCATACTCATAGTACAGAAATATTCTGTTTCCATAAGATACCATGGCTTATTAAACATATCCTTTACCTTGTTTGCTATACGCTCAAGCTCACTGAACATATCAGGCATAACTATGGCAACGAACTCATCTCCTCCCATACGGTAACACTTACCACGAAGTCCAACTATACTCTGAAGCCCTGCTGCTATCTGCTGCAGAAGAACATCCCCGTACTGATGTCCAAGTCCATCATTAATATGCTTGAAATCATCAAGATCTATAAACATAAGTGCGCCCTTCACACCATCTTTAATAGACTGCTTGATAATTTTTTAAGATCAGACTCACACTTCATACGATTATAAAGTCCTGTGAGAAAAGTCGTTATGAGCCTGAAACTCTATCTTTTGCTGGCTCTTCTTTTTTTTGTGTTATATCCGATGCAGTGCATACTATAACTTCACTTCCATCTATCCACACAAGATTAGTAAATCTTATTTCAAACCATAAACCTGATTCCGCACTATATTTCTCAATAGGACGGATATATGGCTTAACATAATCTGTACCATCCTCCTCATCATAAGCTTTCTTTCTGTCAAGATAAGACTTGTACTCTTCTGATGACATAAGCTCCTGCATGCACTCTTTAATCGCATTCTGAATCTCTTTTGACTCTGCTGCAACTTTGTTAGAAAACAGGATAGCAGCTGAATTTCTGTCACATACTATAATACCTGAACCTATATTGTTAAGAATATCCTTAAGGACCTCATATGAAGATAACAGAGAATTATTCGTAACTCTCATCTGTGCTGTGTTCTGTATAACTGATACTATACTATGTATAAATCCATCAAGTTCTTCCATAGCTTTGTCTTTTATGCCACTTATAACAACATACATAGCCTTAATCCCATTAATCTTAATCGGGATAATACGTCCCCCTGCATCAGGGTATGTACCTTTACCAGCACTTTTTCCAACTCTTCCAGCGAATATTCTCCATTCTCAACACGCTCTATAAGCGCACAGGTTTTCCCCACCGTTGCAATATAATCAAGTATATCCTTATCTGAATTCTCCTGTATCACTGCTATATACTCTGCCTGAATATACGCATTAGCTTTTTTGTAATATAACCTCAGCTATATTCTGAAATGTATCTTTTGACTCCAGGCTTTCTATCACCCAAGACAACACTTCATACTTATCACTACAATTACCCAAAAAATTCCTCCTGGATTGTTTTACATACAATAATTATATAATATTTATACTTATTTGGGAACTGTTTTCTGACATTTTAAGAGAGATTATTTAGTTGATTTTTACGTTAGCTGGATTTTAATTTTTTAATTTTTGATTTATTGTTTTATACATACTTATATGATATGATTATACGAAACATGTGTTTTATTCTTTATAATAAATGCATATTATAACACAAACAGGAGAACATTAGGATTATATGAATAATATTTATAAGTACAATACCACACTTAAAGCTTCCGGAAACGACTATAAAAAGATTGTATTCTGGAATCGTTTCTTAAGAAATCCCATAGAGCTTATACTTACGTGGATACCAGCTGCCATATCACTTGTTATGCTGATACTTGGTAAGTACAATTCATTTTTACTGATTATATATGCGATATGCTGGTTTTATCCTATATACATATTTGCATTCCAGTTTAAGAACAGCGTAAACTACCACTTAAAACACAGAGATTCATCTGAAGATGCACCATGCACCATTACACTTATGGACTCTGCTATATTAGCTGATATTCCCGATCATAATCTTGTATACACATATGAATGGGAACAGTTCACAACAGTTTACTTCCTGTATGGCTATTATATGTTATTTGCTGGAAAAAAGATGATTGTTATGCTTAACACAAATGATATGCCAGAAGATATTAAAGCAATTACTGGACAGTTTATCAAAGAACATGTAGATCTTAATAAGTGTAAGTTAGCATATTAACTATGGCTTCATCATGAATCCTGCAATATTATGTTTTCACCTACACTATCAATCTTTCCCTCACTGAACAAATAAAATCAATCCACCTAACAACATGATTACCATACCGATAAAAAGCAAAATATCGTGCCAGAAGACCGAGTCTTCTGGCACGATATTTTGTGATAGCAGGTATCACTAATAATACATATTAAGTAGCTTAAATCACTAATTACTTACCAGCGAACTTTGTATTTAATGACTTAAGAGCTGCATCAACCTTAGAACCAACTGTATCTGTGTACTGCTTCATACCTTCATCAACAGTCCATTCGCCTCTGGCTACCTTATCAACTACTGTATATCTCTCTGTATTGATATCACCAACAAGCTTACCAACTTCTTCTGTCATAGCAGGAGAATCAACTAACTGAGAGTTCTTGAAGAACATTTCTGAGCACTCTATAACGTTAGCTGGCTGATCTGCCTTTCCTGGATCCTTCTTTCCGTCAGCGTATCCTGCAAGAACGAGGTTGCAGTCAAGATGAGCCTTAGAGTACTTTGTCTTAGGGTTAGTCTTCTTACCAAGGAATTCGAATGAACCGTCATCCTTTACGTTGTAGTAATATCCCTTAGGACCATATTCCCAAAGTGTCTGGATATCGCCACCATTTAACATCGTATCAAGGAAGTACTTAAAGATTCCTTCTGCCTTTCCTGTTTCAGCTGCATGAGATGTGATACACCATGATGGTGAAAGTCTTTCTGCGTACTTACCAAGTTCCTTAACTGGAAGGAGAGCAACGAGTGAGCCATCAAGACCAGATGAAGTTATTTCGTCCTTTAACTTATCAATCCATGTTCCAGCCCAGTATGTAAATACACCTGATTCTGTCTTAACATCTGATGACTTGAAGTCGTTACGTGCTGTAGCTGTTGTCTTTGTACTTGATTCCTTATTGATAAGTCCATCCTTAACAGCGTCCTGGATTCTCTGAAGAGCAGCCTTCATTTCCTTTGCTGAGAAACCATCTACATACTTGCCCTCAGCCTGATCATAGTAGAATGTAAACTGTGCATTCTGATAGAATTCAGGAAGATAGTTTGTATAAGGTGCTTCCTTTGAATAGAAACCAGGAGCTGAGATTACATAATCAACACCCTTAGCTGCCTTCATCTTCTTAAGCATTGTATAGAACTCATCATATGACATCTGCTTCTGAAGATCTGCCTTTGTATAACCAGCAGCTGTAGCCCAGGCTTCCTTTACATATGTACAGCATCCGTTACCACGTGTAGGTACGAATCCGTAAAGAGCCTTCTCACCATCTACGCCTCTAACATAGTTAGCCTGCATGATCTTTTCTGCATCTGCAATAAGTCTTCCTGATGCCTTTGTTGCTGAATTGTTCCAAGCATCTGTCATATCCCAGAGAAGACCCTGGCTGGCATAAAGTGCTAAGTAGTCAGATGAAAGAATGATAACATCTGGCATAGCGCTTGCATCGAGCATTGAGTTAGCTACTGCATCATAGTATGAGTTGTGGTCTGGACGTGTTACTGTGAAGTCAAGGCCTGTTAATTCCTTGAGCTGTTCATCAAACTTGTCACCCCATTCTTCCATCTGAGGAACTGTACCATCAACCATAACAGTGAAAGCTTCTGGCTTTTCTACGCTTGCCCAATCTACTGTTGACTTGTTTTCTGTTGAAGCATTGTTGTTTCCACATGCTACAAGACCCATTACTGAAGTAAGTGTTAAACCTACAGCAGTAAGTTTTTTAACTGTCTTTCTCATAAACTTGTAAACCTCCCTATTGGTTCTTGTGGGGAACGCCCCACCTAATATGTTTCTAACATTGATATATATTACCATTTTTGTAATCTTTTAACAATACTTTATAAACTATTTTTCTGAACTTTGTAAACTATTTTGCTAAAAAAAGAGAATTGTTATGCTTAACACAAAAGATATGCCAGAAGATATTAAAGCAATTACTGGATAGTTTATCAAAGAACATGTGAATCTTAATAAGTGTAAGTTAGCATATTAACTATGGCTTCATCATGATATAGGTAACTTTTTTAAAAACTTTTTAATGTACACTGATAAATAATGAGCTGTGACACTGAGGCAAATCATGCAATATGTCTATTTCATGATTCGCCTTAGTATCACAGCTCTTTTTCATATAAAATAATACGTTATTCTATAGTCATAACTTTCTACCTGTTATTTATGAATTCTTTCTTCTTAAACCTAACTGCAAAACTTGTAATAATCAACACAACTATACACACAGCTATTGGCATAAGAATATTTTTTCCCCATAATATTCCTTTTTTTATATACAGAATAATTCATTACATACTTTCTCCATAACAATCCAGTACTTATAACACCATTAGAATCATAATATTCAACACTCATTATAACTATTGTTGCTAGATAACCTGCCCATTTCTTGTCTGTTATCCACCATACCGCAAGCATAATCAGCCCCATGACAAATATAACTGTAAACGTCTGCAATATAAAAACTATACTTATAAGCAAAAACGAAGGAGTCAACTCACATGGCATATGTATGACACTATAACACATACTCGTTTCATCTTCCCAATTACATATCTTTCGTTTTATACATATACCTGCTATGGTTGTTGCTATATATATGTATACAGAGATGGCCACACTAAGTATCGCAAGATCCTTTACACATCTTTTCCATATATCATATATATGCTTATGTCTTGTAATCATCATTACGGAAAAATTATATCTTTGTGCATACAATATATAAAACAATGCACATATTATGAGCAGTCTGCTTACATAATATATACCTACCCCTATATAAACATCATACAGACACGCTTTTGCACCAGACGGAATCCCCAACCCTTTTAATACTGTGTTAGGTAGTAATATAGTTATAGCAACAATCATTACAATGGACATTCCCCTATCATTTATGCTTATCAATTCCTTCAATTTTCTCATACCTTTTCAACTCCATGAAATACAATTGACTTGTGTATGGGATATACTGACATATCAAAATAAAAGTCTGATTTTATAAATTGTTTTTCTTCTTTCCTGCCTCACTAATCCATTGCTTACTGCAAACGTTATTGCAACCTTCCTTGTTTCTCCTGACTGCATATTAAGGTCTTCTGATTCATCTAATGCATATATATAACCCTGATTATAATATCCTATAGGGTAACCTACCATTGCTACATTAGGAATAAAATCCGCCAGCAGTTTAACTTCTTTTTCACTTTTATTAGTAATACTCAAAATAAGTACCAATGCATCTTTTTTTTCCTGATATATCCTTAGGCAGTCCTTTTTCATTCACTATATCTTTTATATTTCCATAATAAAGATTGCTGGCACATATTTCTAATCCATTGTCTTCTACAACATCCCCAGGTTCATAATATTCTTTAACAGAATCCGGTAATCTTGTGTTGGCGTTTCTATATGACAATATAAAAACTATTAACAAAATAGACAGTAAACACAAAAATATACTTATTTTTTTCTTTTTTACGTCAAAATGTATCATTTCTAATTCCCCTCCATATATATATAATAATATCAAGGACAATCAATACTATAATAAATACAACATAACATTCCCAATAATTCGGTGAAAGCTGACTTATACTAAATAACCTGTATGGTGCTATTCCTCTTGCCTTCATATTCGGAATCCAGCTTGAAGCTGCATTAAGGAATTCACACAAGACTACTGGAAATAATAATACTATAAATGTATTATTGACCCATAAAGAAATCATCAATGACACTGTCGCCAACAAACCAGCACATATGAATTGTAATATAAAATATAATATATAATATATATATGGATGTGTATAAAAAACACATGACCACATGGAGTTTGCCATACAATCCGTAGTACCATCATTCCAAAGCATAGATGGAAGCACCATAGCTGTAGATAATAGATTAATAATCAATGGAGCTGTGGCAGCTATTCCGCCTGTAGTAAACACCGCTATTAATTTAGCAACAAGATAATTAAGTTTATTTGTTCTTGAATAATAATTTCTTATAATTCCTTGTCGTCTGTCTGTATAATATGTAGCCGCATAAGGAATAACAACTATTATCGGAAGTATTCTTATATATACAGTATAATATATATTAAAGCTGCCACCTATCCATGTATAAAACACATTGTATGGCTGTTGCAATCCACCATAGCTGAAAAATTCCAACGGATTCAATGCATTATGCAATCCAACACTAATAAACTGTATTGTAACTATTAACATTCCTATAATAAGCGACACCCTAAATGCCACGCTCCTAAGAGAACGCTCTAACTCTATCTTTATCATTTCCTTCACGCAACCCGCCCCCTATATTTAGCCACTACACAAGTTATTTATGTATAAGACCATAATATTTACAATATAATTCCCTAGCTTTATTTAATTAAGCTTATCTGTTATTTAAAACTAATTCTGAATATTTTATCATTCATCCAGATTTCAGGTTTTCCTGTCTTGATATTAGATGCATAATTAGTTCCTATATATATATTATTCAGTAATAAACCATCTGCTTCAACTTTATCATATACTGTTTTATGCTGTGCATTATTATGTGACAAATAACGTGTAACAACATATTTATCAGCAAAACAAAACATTATAAGTTCTCTGCTTCTTTGGGATTAAGTGTAACTTTATTAAACTTATGCTCAACCCAGCCATCTGGTTCATCAAAATAGCAACTTCTGCTTTCACTTGGTATCAATGCATATTCCATATTACCGCCCTGATTATATCTTATACTATAAAAACTGAATGTAGATGATGCCAGCTGCTGTTCTATATCTGAATCATTTGTTACTTTTAACTTAAATATAATCAACTGTCTGTCAATTCCCATTGGACTTTTGCATAGATTAGCTTTATCATCTATATATTCATCCTTCTTTTTAGTTGTAAAAAAAAATTATATATATTTTCATAGTCATTACCATTGATAAAAGTCAAAATATCCTTAAAGTTTTCTGTTATATATGCATCCTCTATATTACACTTTATTATATTTGAACCACCTGTTTTAACTTCTATTTCTTCATCCATATCTGACAATTGCGGCATTTCTACGTCCGAAGGTATTTCAGAATATTTAATATACTCACCCATTTATCTGTATTTTTTCAGACTGAACCTGTTTGGTTGTTTCTATAGCATTATTTGATGACATGGCATTAACATCGTCCATATTAGCTAGTCTGCAACCCGATAACATGAATACACATATAACCAATACTGTACTTATTATATAGTTTCTAATCATACTTGTCTCCTAATGTCCACTTGCATTGTCTGGACACCAAAATCCACCATAACTAACTGCATCACGTCCACATGGTGTTGCTTGGATAGTAACATAATTTTTCCAAATACACTTTTTCTATACATAAAGCTCTTCCTTTCCGACAAAACTATCTTTTAATCATATTTATTTGCTACACATAAAGAACCAGTTCCTTTATACATATACTACCACAAAAAATATCTTCTTATTTCAAATTGTAATATTTGGTATACTTCTTTGTAATATTTGGTTATGCTCTCTTATATTGCAGATGTACTTGCACCATTATAATAACAATAATGCTGGCATTTAAAATTATATTTTGCTATCTCTAATGTTAAACGATATGCACGTCTCATATTCACAATCTGTCTTATTTACATCATATGTTCCATTAAGTTTTTTCAATATTTTCTTAACACTTCTGATTCCCCTGCCATGATATTTATAATACTCCTCATCTTTTTTTTTCAGTTACTTCTATGTAACTATTTTTTATTCTGAATACTATGTTTCCTGCATAATATATCAATTCAATATCTATATAAGCTGGTTTATCATATTGAATAGCCCTCATTACAGCTTGTATGCTATTATCAATGAGATTACCTATAAGTACATTTAAATCGGCATAATCTACTTCAATGTCGTCTGAATATTAATCCTTGACATAACATTAACATTTTTAGATATATTTCCAAGCTTATACTCTAATATGCTGTTAATCCTAAGATTAGCACAGTACTTTGGCTTTCCAACAATATTAATGTTATCCAATATATTCCCCAACTCTTTTTCTGCCTCACTATAATCTTTTTAACTGTATTGCATAGCTTAATGTATTGAGTCTGTTTTTCAAATCATGACGTATATCCTTAAGTTCTTCCTGTGCTTCTTTAATATTCTCACACAACCTGTTATTCGTATCTATTTCAATTTTCAAAACATCCTCTTCATAGTTATATCTGACATTCTCATTTATCTCAATCATAAATATACATATCATATTTTTCGCAATACATGCTGCAAACATAATTATAAGACATAATATATATTCTTTACCTGACAAGTCTGATATAAGCAACCTTAGAAGTATAAGCATTATACTTTGTATTATGCATGTTGTTATTATTGCAAGACTGGTTATTTTACTCATATTTATTCTTCTATAATTATTATATCTTATAAAAAAAAATATATATATTATACTTATAAATACAACAAATGTAACTACGTAACTTATTATAGATTCCGGATAATATTGATAATTGTTAGATTTAACTATACAGATTTCTTTTACAATATATATTGAATTTATAATTACATTAAGATAAATAGTAACTGCTGCTACACTTCCATATATTGAAGCTATATATTTCCTATTAATTATAACCAATATAACTGCCCATATAAAGCATGTTATTAAATTATCATATATTATGATACAATATATTGTATAACTGCTATAAGATATTAATATTAGTCCTGTTATTATATGTTTTATATCTGATGATATAATCCCTTTTAATTTTAAACTATACATTTTATCCTTAATATATGCATCATCGTCAACTTGTTTTGTAATTGAACTAATAAAGCTGATATATATTATATATTCAGTTATCCCAAAAAGTATGAGCCAATATATATACATTCCCATATATTTTTCCTTCTGTCTGCCTTTTAACTTTTTAACTATTATTGCATAAATCATTAAATAATCTCAATTATACAAAAAAACATATTATATTTCTGAATAACAATCAAAATACCGCCCACCTATCAATTGTGAGCGGTAACATAGTCATTAAATTTTTTTATAAATTCTTTACTATAACGTCTTGCTATAGCCATCGGAACATTTTCACTTTCATTTGATATCTTATACCATACAACATCTGACTGTAATCTTGATATATATCTATAATTAATAATACAGCCACTACTTGCCATCCCAAACCGACTTTGTGGAAACTTATCTTTAATATCCTTTATCTTTCCATATGTACGATATTGTCCATCAACTGTTACTACATTGATATGTCTCATATCTGAATATATACATACTATATCATCATAATCTACTCTATATATACTTTTTCCAATATTAAACAAAAACATATCACTATCTTTTCTGCATATCTTGTGTATGTCATTAAGAATCATACAAAGACGTTCCTCATTTGCCGGCTTAACAATATAGTTAAATGCATGTACATCAAATGCATTCTGCATATAATCCGTATGGCTTGTTATAAATACTATTATTGCATTCTTATACTCTGACTTTATCCATCTGGCAAGACTAATTCCATTATCATTTCCCAACTCTATATCAAGAAAATATGCATCATATTGCCTGCTGAATTCTTTTAAATCACAGCATCCTTCTAGTTCATCCTTAATATCTGCAACACTATTGAATGCATCCGTTTTAACCTTTATCCCAAGTTTGTCTGCTGTCTTATCAAGAAGCCTGACAAACATATCTGCCTGTGCACTATCGTCTTCGCACAATGCTATTTTCATACTTTTATACTCCTAATAACCCCTGTCTGATTATCATTACCGTATTCTATTCTGCTCTCACTTAGCTATCGTGCAAGCCATCCGCCATCAACTGCAAGTGTGAAACCATTAACATAGTCTGATGCCTTAGATGCAAGATACACTACTGCACCTTCCATATCCTCTGGTGTTCCCCATCTTCCAGCAGGTATTCTATCTAGAATCGCCTCACTTCTGTCAGCATCATCTCTTAACTGGGCTGTATTGTTAGTAGCCATATAACCTGGTGCAATTCCATTTACATTGATGTTATACTTTGCCCATTCATTAGCCATGGCTCTTGTAAGACCTATAACAGCACTCTTACTTGCTGTATATGAAGGTACTCTTATTCCGCCCTGATATGAAAGCATAGAGCATACATTGATAATCTTACCACCTTCGCCCTGCTTTATAAGCTGCTTTGCAAATGCCTGACTTAAGAAAAATACCATCTTTTCATTTACCTGTATGACTGAATCCCAATTTTCCTCTGTGAAATCTATAGCATCCTGTCTTTTGATAAGACCTGCATTATTAACAAGTATATCAACTCTTCCGTATACATCCATAGCAGCTGTCATAATCTTAGATATAGAATTCATGTCTGAAAGATCAGCTAATACTTCGGTAAATATACCACCATCTGCCTCTATTTTAGCCTTAGTTTCTTCGCATGAACGTCTTGCAACTCCAAGCACCTTAGCTCCAGCCTGTGCAAGCGCAATACACATCCCCTGTCCAAGTCCTGTATTGGCACCCGTAACAACTGCCACCTTATTATCTAACTTAAATAAATCTAATATCATATACTCTCTCTTTCCTTATATTTCCTGTTATCTGCTGCATTAATTTAAAAATAAATCAATAAATAACAACTAAGCAATGCTCATTGCAGTTAGTTAAATCCTATAAGCTTATTCATAACCTTATATCCTGTCTTGGATATTCCTCTTCCTATACGTCCGGGAATATTAACTGTACTTCCTAAAAGACTATATCTTAATTCCTTATAGAGCTGCTTATCTGTGTCTTTAACATACCTCCAGAGTTCCTTCTTTTTGTTAAGATTCTCCTCTGTTCCGGATATTATTAAGAATATTGATGAAACCTCCATCATAATTCTTAAATATGTTCTCATATATTTTCTGCATTTCTCATTCTCTGGTTTCTCAGAAAGATATGAATCTATAAGCCTCCTTGTAACTCTTAACTGCTGGTCTATTCTTGATATCATAACTTTTTCGTTAACTGACTGGTCATCACGTCCTATGAAATATCTGTAAAAATTCGTATTAATGTAATACATTTTCTTAACATAAGGTAATGGTTCAAACACAAACACATTATCCACATAAAATGTATGCTTTGGAAGTTCCAATCCACAATCTTTAATAAGCTGTGTCCTATATATAACTGAATGCATAAGTATGTACTGGTCAACTTTAAAATGCCCCATATCATCCCATCCAAACATCTTATCAACTGGGAGTGCGTTCTCATAATGAATAACTTTTTTTCTTTTAGCGCCTACTTTTTCATATACATAGTTAGCTATAACCATATCAGGAAGGTCATCTTTTTTCTACGAATTCCTTAAGCTTTGTAAGTATTTTTCTATAACTTTTTATATCTACCCAGTCATCACTATCAACTACCTTAAAGAACACTCCTGTAGCATTGGCAAGTCCTGTGTTAACCGCCTGTCCATGTCCACCATTCTCCTGGTGAACAGCTTTAACGATGCCTGGATACTGTTCTTCATACTTTTTAGCTATTTCTAAAGTGTTATCCTTCATAGAACCATCATCCACTATGATAACCTCAATATCATCCCCTCCTGCAAGGCATGATTTAATACATTTTTCCATATATTCTGCTGAGTTATAACATGGAATTGCAAATGATAATAACTTCATATGTATAATCTCCTATTTAATTTTCTTCAAAAAAATCGTTTCGCTTCTTCCTCATGTTTGTGCGGGTCGAAAATGTTACCGCCTTTTCGTGCAAGCACGAACAGCGGTCACACTTTCGACCCTTGGGTATCACATGCGGTCTGGGCACTTGATGCCAAGAAGGTCTGTGCATGTTTCAAGAATATTTTTTGTAAGTGTAATAAGTGCTATATAACCCTTTTTCTGTTCTTCGTTCTCTTCTGCAAGTATCTTCGTATTATGATAGAAACCATTGAATTCATTAGACACTTCATATATGTACTGACATATTCTATGTGGTGCATTATCTTTGTATGCACTTTCTATCACATCTGAAAACTTAATAAGTGACAATGCAAGCGTTTTTTCTGAAGCTTCTTTTGCAGGTAGTATATTAATATTTTCAGAACTTCCACCATTTTCCTTGTATTTTGCAAGTATAGACTTTATTCTTACGATTGTATAAAGAATATAAGGACCTGTATTTCCCTCAAAAGAAGCAAATCTGTCTATATCAAAAACATAATCCTTTGATGCCTGGTTAGAAAGATCTCCATACTTAAGTGCAGCAAGCCCTACTATCTTTGATGTTTCTTCTGCTTCTTCATCAGGTACTGATCGATTCTCCTTTATCTTGTTAAGTACTGCATTATCAATATCAGCAATAAGATGCTCTAATCTCATAACACCGCCTGAACGTGTCTTAAATGGCTTGCCATCCTTTCCATTCATAGTTCCAAATCCGACAAATGTCATATTAACATCAGGTCTTACGATGCCTGCTTTCTTTGCGGTTCTGAATACCTGTGTAAAATGAAGCTCCTGTCTTTTATCTGCAAGATATATATATGTGTCAGGCTTATAAAGTTTTTCTCTTTCTACTATAGTTGCAAGGTCCGATGTAGCATAAAGTGCCGCACCATCTGACTTTCTCACGATACATGGAGGCAGTTCTTTAGTATCTGTATCTTCTGCTATATCTACAACAGTAGCCCCCTCGGCTTTCATATGCTATACCATCATCAACCATCTTATCTACCATTTCATCTATATATGGCTGTGCATCACTTTCGCCTTTCCAAAGATCAAAGGATACATTAAGATTATCATAATTCTTCTTCAGATCTTTCTTTGAAACCATCATAATATGATTCCAGATAGCTCTGCATGCCTTATCACCATTTTGAAGCTTAAGTGTTGCCTCGTGCGCCCTTTTAGCAAAAGCTTCATCCTCCTTGGACTTAGCACTTGCTGCTGGATATATCTCCTCGAGCTCTGCTATTGTAAATGGTGCTTCTTTAGGATATTCACCTGTAAATGAAGCATCAAAATATGGCAGTTCCGGCTTTCTATCTCTTAATTCTTCTATAATAAGTCCCATCTGAAGTCCCCAGTCACCAAGATGCACATCACCTATTGTCCTGTTGCCAACAAATCTGTTAATTCTTTTAACGCTTTCACCGATGACAGCTGATCTTAAATGACCTACATGAAGTGGCTTAGCCGCATTAGCACCACCAAAATCTACAATAACAGTCTTAACCTGTTCATTGTTCTGATAACCATACTTATCAGAAGCTGCCATATCATTCATATAACCAGCAAGATATTCAGGACTAATCTTTATATTGATAAAGCCTGGTTTAACACTTTCAACAGATGAGAAAAGTCTGTTATCTGCAAGCTTGGAAACAACTTCATCTGCTATCATAAAAGGTGCCTTTTTATATGCCTTTGCTGCTGCCATAGCACCATTACACTGATACTCACATAAGTCTGGCCTGTTAGATACTGTTATCCTTGCATAATCTTTAGAATATCCACATTCCTCAAACGCTTTCTGGAATTGTTCTGTCATAAGTTCTATTATAGTCTTCATATAATCTCCACTCCTGATTCTATTTGCTTTTCAGTTGTTATATCACCTGATGCATATATAATAAATATAAAAAAAGAAGCTGTTGCACTAAGTTGATTATATATTGATATATAAACTACTTACGTTGCGACAGCTTCCATATAAAAACACTACTACATCACTGCTCAATTTTAGGTTTTCAACTATTCTGAACAATAATATATAAAGCTGTATTTAGTTTAGTATAAGACACTTTCAAGAAAAAGTCCATAGCTCTCAGCTGGAAGTGACATAACAACATCCCTTCCATCAAGTGCAGCTTCTATATCTGAGGTCTTCTTTAATCCGTTACCAACATCAAGAAGCATTCCTATCATATATCTTGCCATATTATGAAGAAAATCATCAGCTGTTATTGTAATATTGCATTTATCACCTTCTACATCTATATCTACTGACTTGACATTCTTTACTGTAGACTTACTCTTTTTAGCAGTTGTAAATGCTTTAAAGTCATGACTTCCGATAAAATACTGTGCCGCTGTTCTCATGGCTGATATATCTGGCACATCGAATGTATGATATGCATATTTTCTTGTAAACACATCTGCTACATTAGCCATATCAAGCTTGTATACATACGTTTTGCTCTTTGCATTCAACTGGCTATGAAATCTTTCATCAACTTCTTCAACATGATTGATTGCAATATCTCTTGGAAGGTATCTGTTAAGATAATTCTTAATCTCAATAGCCTGATACCTGTCATTTAACTTAAAGTTAGCTGTTTGCGCAAGTGCATGAACACCCTTTTCTGTCCTGCAGCCAACATATATATCTATATCCTCACCAGTCATTTTTTTAATTATTTCTTTAATCTTAACTTCTATCGTATTGGATGATGAATCTTTACCCAGACGCTGCCATCCATCATATCTGCCACCATCATATTGAATCTGTAACTTATAATTATACATTATTCTTCCATAACCTTTTCAACTGTATTAACGATAACATCCATCTCAAAAGGCTTCTGTATAAAATCAGCTGCACCCATCTTAAGCGCCTCTATCATATTAGCCTTTTGTCCCGCCGCTGTAACCATGATAACCTTAGCATCCGGATCGTCATCTATTATTTCTTTAACTGCAGCAATTCCACCAAGCTTTGGCATTGTAATATCCATTGTTGTAATATCAGGTCTGTATATTTTAAATTTTTCAACACCCTCTGCACCATCTACTGCTTCTGCAACTATCTCATGTCCTGCCTGTTCAAGCATATTTCTTAAGAATTTCCTTGATGTCTTAGAATCATCTACTATCAATATTCTAGCCATAATCGTCCTCCGTTCCCACTTTATAATCTGGTATATGCTTACACCTTAAACTTCCAGCTTAATCTTATCATCTGCCACCATAATCAGATTAAATCTATGTCCCTTCATTGAAAATGTAACTACATACATTCCATTATCTGCCTTAATCTGTGTATCCTTATAAAATACTGGTGGATGCAATGCAACTTCTATGTCTTCATAGCTGAGCTTTGTTGCATACGCACCATTAATCACGTTAATAAGCTCACATATTGAATCATAAGCATCTGAATCAAACTCACTCAGCTCTTCCTGTGAAAATACTGATGCAACACATAAAAAGGTCGTCATCATCTCCCGCTATGCCAAGAAATACATCTATATCTCCGTCCATAAGCTGGCAGCCTACAAACTTTCCCTCGTACTCCTTTTTGATATATAATTCTTTCCAGTTCCATATCATTACCTATAAACTGAGTAAATATCTTAAGTACACTCTGCATCTGCTTGTTGTAGTATTCTGTGTTCATATCAAGAAATGTTGTAACCATATCATCTATATTACCTTCCTTGATAACCTTCAGTTCACTATCAGTAAAAACAGTTCCAGCGTGATTTTTGGCAATATATTTGTTAATCATCTTGTCCCGCATATCATCGCTCTCCTCATACCTGATTATCTGTCAATTATAATTTTTCGATTCATTTAACTTTTAAATTCATTATACATCATTAAGATACAAGTTAGCAATCACTTATTTTATTTAATTGATTGAAAATTGACATATTACTTGCTGCTGACTGATATTTTAGAAAATACTTCGCGTTCTTAACTACTGCACATAATAAAACCGGCACAGCTAATCACACTTTTGCCATGCCGGAAACTTATTTTTACACTTTAAATATGATGAAAGGTTACTTTTAACCCCGATATCAATTATATTATTTAAGCATTCTCAACAGAATAGTTAGGAGCTTCTTTAGTAATATGAATGTCATGTGGATGACTTTCTCTTAAAGCTGCAGATGACATCTTTATAAACTTAGCTGTCTCCTGAAGTACTGGAATAGTCTGTGCTCCACAGTAACCCATACCTGAACGGAGTCCTCCCATAAGCTGGAATATAGTATCTTCAACAAGTCCTTTATATGCAACTCGTCCTTCAACACCTTCTGGAACAAGCTTCTTTGCATCTGTCTGGAAGTATCTGTCTTTACTACCATTCTCCATAGCTGCAATAGAACCCATGCCTCTATAAACCTTATACTTTCTGCCCTGAATAACTCAAATGAACCAGGAGCTTCGTCACAGCCTGCTAAAAGACTTCCAAGCATACATACATTACCGCCTGCTGCTATCGCCTTAACTATATCTCCTGAGAACTTTATACCACCATCAGCGATAACTGGAATACCATACTTTTTAGCTTCAGCATATGCATCCATAACTGCTGTTACCTGAGGTACACCAATACCGGCAACAACTCTTGTTGTACATATAGAACCAGGTCCGATACCAACCTTAACAGCATCTACGCCTGCTTCACATAAAGCTTTGGCAGCAGCTCCTGTAGCTATATTACCCGCAATAACCTGAAGTTCTGGATATGCAGCCTTGATTTCCTTTAAAGTTGTAATAATATTCTTTGAATGACCATGAGCTGAATCTATAACAATACAGTCAACACTTGCATTAACAAGTGCTTCTACTCTGTCCATAACATTAGAAGTTATACCAACAGCAGCACCTGCAAGAAGTCTTCCCTGCGAATCATGTGCAGATGCAGGATACTTGATAGACTTCTCAATATCCTTGATTGTGATAAGACCTGTCAGCTTGAAATCCTTATCAACAATAGGAAGCTTTTCCTTTCTTGCCTTACCAAGAATCTTCTTAGCTTCTTCAAGTGTGATGCCTTCCTCTGCTGTTACAAGATTCTCACTTGTCATACATTCCTTGATAGGTCTTGAGAAATCCTCTTCGAACTTAAGATCTCTGTTAGTGATTATACCAACAAGCTTCTTGTTCTCATCTACGATAGGTACACCTGATATTCTGAACTTTCCCATAAGCTCGTTAGCTTCTTTTAATGTATTGTCTGGATGTAAGTAAAATGGATCTGTGATAACTCCATTCTCTGATCTCTTTACCTTATCTACCTCTTCTGCCTGCTGCTCAATTGACATATTTTCATGGATGATACCAATACCACCCTGTCTTGCCATAGCGATTGCCATTCTATGTTCAGTAACTGTGTCCATACCTGCACTCATCAAAGGAATATTAAGCTTAATATTCTTTGTAAGATTAGTTGTTAAATCGATCATATTAGGTGTTACTTCTGAATACTGTGGAACTAATAACACATCGTCAAATGTAATGCCCTCACCAATAATTGTACCCATTTTCCTTTGTCCTCGCTTTCCTGTGAATAAAATAATTAAGTTATATGCGCATAATAACGCAATTCTTGGTACAAAAAAATCCGAATACTTAATTCGGACATTTCTGTGTGGAGAAATCTGATAAACGTTCTATCATATTCCTATTGTTTATAATATTAAAATTGTATCAGAGCATTTTTTAAAAGTCAATAACTTTAAACACATCTTTTTCAACAACATTTTGTATGCTGTGAAGAACACGTTCATCAGGATATATAAATACCCTGACTAATTCGTTATGTTCATTATACGCATATATGACAACTGAATCATGATTGCTTGCACCAACTGAATAATCATAAGTCTTAACGTCCATATGGTTCATACGGAGTGCATCCTGCGAATCAGCTCTTGCCACAAGCTTTGCTCTTTTAAGTGTATACACACCACATCTTTTTCTTGCCGATTTTGCCATAATCCTGTCAATCGTAAGCGTATCATCCACCATCGAATACTCAAGCTCTGCATTATAATACTGGAATACTAAAAATGTCATCACCGCAAATAATGCAAGCACAATTATTCCAAATGTTCTTGTCTGTGGTATGGTTGTAGCCGCCACAATACAGCCTATTATAAGCAATGCCTTATAAATAACTGCTGTCTTAGGTGGTTTTACCTTCACTATCTGTTCTACTGCTATATCAAACATAAAGCTTCTCCTATCTTGTAATAATTCCAATTAATCAAAGTAATTAATTTTCTTCTTAGTGCCTGCAGCCGACTTAACCTTTACGTCTGGTATCTCATAGTCTTCTATATCAATTATATCCTTGCTTTCGTCACACATTATAAGCAATCTGGCAATCATTTTAAGCTTTTCTTTCATTCCGAAGCTTCCACCATCACTATAAGCTGTGCCATTTACTTCATATCTGTTCATTGATGAGAAATATACCGGTCTGTCTTCTTTGGCAACATCTGTATAATCTTTAACATCAATACATAATAAAGCATCTGCTGCTTCCTCTAACTTGTCTGGATGCTTAGCTATAACAGAACTGCATATTGTTCCAAGCATATCTGTCTGGTTCTGCTCGTATTTATTGCCATATACGCTGAATTTCACAAGTGATCCACTTCCTTTGCCGCTAACAGAAGAACCTCCTCTTACCTTTACCGCTGGAAGTTCAACCTGTTCTGAACTAAATATCTCTGGGCTTTCACCACATATATTAAGCAGAAGTGCCATTTTCTTTAACTTGTCTACTACTGAATATGATGTTCCAACGCATATATGGCTTCCATTAGCGAATTCAAAGAATTCACAGCTTCTGAAATATGTAGGCATATCTGCCTTACGATTCTCTGGAAGACTATAATCAACATCAGACACACAGGTCATCCCATTATATGAAGGAAGTTCGTCCACAATATCCTGATGTTTATTAAGAACGTGTGCAAAAAATGTAAGCATCATATCTGACTGATTAAGCTCATACTCCTTTGCCATAAAGCGTAAATCTGATATCACCTGTACTTGTAGCCTGTCTTGTTCTGGTGTTATCAGTTATATGAGTGTTATCAGTTATACTGGTATTATCTGTTATACTAGTATTATCAGTTATATTGGTGTTATCTGTTATACTAGTATTATCAGTTATATTGGTGTTATCTGTTATACTGGTATTATCTGTTATATTGGTGTTATCTACTGCTGTTACAGAATCATCTGCAGCAACGCTGTCTATTGCTATGTTATTTTTATCGGCAACACTAGCATTGTTGTACTTTTCTTTAAGTTCCTCCAATACATCAATATTAATTTTGTCATTCTTGTCATTAGTAAAATTGTTATACATTAACTGTGCGCAATCACCAGCTGTTCCATATTTCTGAATACTATAGCTTGACTCTTTAAAAATATAACTAAGCATACTTATCGCAACTCTATGTGCTGTATTCAAACCATCTATAGTTGACCTGACATCTTTCTTTAACTTGCTCTTTACTGCAATATTATCTTCCATGACATCTTTAAGGACATTTACTTCCTCTGGAACCATCTTTATTGCCATACTCTGACTTTCTTTTGCAACTGTATTATCATACACTGCATCTTCCATTCTTTGTATTGTAGACATATTATCATCCAATGCAATATAAAAATTCTCAAGATACTTGCCTTTTTCCATCTTTAAATCCTCTGAACGTGTTACAAGCTGTTCTATAAGGCAGGCATAACTACGGAAATAGTTAAGACTAAGAAATGAAATCATAGCAACACAATCAACATCATATAAACGCTCCTTAATATTCTGTAACCAGTTCTTAGAAATATTCTCCTGAAGCTCTATATCTATATATACATTAATTCCGCGTTTTCTAAGTTCATATACAAATTCATAAACCTTCTCTTTATCCTTACTTGCATAACTTACAAATACATAAGGCTCACCCTTTATCCATCCATCTTCAAGTTTCTTTTTAAGCTCATCAATATCCGCCATTACCATTCCTCCTGCGTGACAACTAAAATCCAATATGGAAGTATTATAACATACCCCTTAACTTTTTTAAATAGAAACAACCATCCCTGGTATTTTTCACTAGTGTTTTATCTTGTAATATTTCTTACCCAGATATACTTCTTATAATGTATATATACTGCCGGGAGCTTTACCAGCTCATCCAGGCTTATTATGATATATACAAGCCAGACTGGTGCATTGAATACAAATGCTGCTATAAAGCCAAGCGGAACCGCAAAGCACCACATAGCACCAATATTTCCCTTCATATCAAACTTTGCATCACCACCGGCACAGAATATTCCATCCAGAACAGTTGTATTCACCGACTGCCCCATCAGATTAATGCCAAGGACTATCAGCATAAAGCCAAGATACCCCTTCGCTGTATCTGACATAGGGGCTGCACGCGATACAACCGGAGCTACAACGATAAGAAGCAGACCTGTTATTATCCCAATGGCTATTGACAGTCTTGTAATTCTTCCACCATATTCCCTGGCTTTATCAAGCTTACCTGCTCCTAGAAGATTACCTATAATAATTCCTGCCCCAGCACTAACACCCCTTATAACGCACTGCACCATGCTCTTTACTATACTGGCTATGGAATTCGCTGCAACAGCATCACTTCCCATATGTCCAAGTATAACTGAGTATAATACAAATGCAATGCCCCACACTAAGGAGGCACATAGCACAGGTGTTGTGTAATACCAGAAATCTCTTGTCAGTGCTTTATCTGTATGAATAATTCCTTTCCATTCCAAAGCGGCAATCCTGTCTTTGTTAACTACAATATATGCCCATACAAGCTCTATCACTCTTGATATTACAGTTGCATAAGCCGCTCCACGTATGCCAAGACGTGGCATGCCAAACAAGCCAAATATAAGGACAGCATTGCAGACTATATTAACAGCAACTGCTGATGAGCTGATAACAGAGCTTTGAGCCGCCCTTCCTGTATTCTTAAGAAGAATCAGATATACCTGCGATACTGCACACAGCACATAAGATAAGGCTACAGCCCTGATATATAATGTACCGCTTGCAATAAGCTCCGGTTCGTTAGTGAATATCCTTATAAGTCCCTCAGGTATGAGAAGCGCAAGAATAGTGAATATGCCGCCTGACAGCAGATTAGCATATAAAGCCACCGGCATGACCTTTTCAATAGCTTTTATGTCCTTCTTTCCCCAGTACTGTGAAATCATTATTCCTGAGCCTGCTGTTATCCCTGCTATAAACAGATTAAGCACAAACTGTATCTGTCCGGCAAGTGAAGCTGCAGACAACGAGGTCTGGTCTACAAAGCCCAGCATAACCGCATCTGTGGCACTCACAAGTGCCAACATAAACTGCTGTATAGCTATCGGAACCACCAGTTTAACCAGCTTTTCTGACAAATCATCATTCTTTCTTCTACTAAAAAACATAAACCAAACTCTCCTGACATATATGAATCAGCTCAATCTGCTGCAATTCACTTAATAACCTTGATAGCATAACACATTCCTTTTATATTGCACAACAAAAAGTCCCCTTGTTTATGAATATAAAACATAAACAAAGGGACTTTTTTAATATGATGTAAGTGTTAAATTTATCTTATCAACTTGCTGATATATAGCAAATTATTACTTATTACATCATTCCGCCCATACCGGCAGCTCCTGCTGGCATAGCTGGTGCATCTTCCTTAATAGTTGTAACAACTGCTTCTGTTGTAAGAAGTGTAGATGCAACACTTGTAGCATTCTGTAATGCGCTTCTTGTAACCTTAGCTGGATCAAGGATACCTGCATCAACCATATTAACGTACTTATCGTTAAGTGCATCATAACCTGTTCCGACTTCTGATTCTCTTACCTTGTTGATGATAACTGCACCCTCAAGACCAGCATTGTTAGCAATGTGGAATAATGGAGCTTCAAGAGCCTTAAGGATAATCTCTGCACCTGTCTTTTCATCTCCGCTAAGTGTAGCAGCAAGCTCTGCAACCTTCTTAGATGCGTGGATATAAGCTGAACCACCACCTGAGATAACACCTTCTTCTACTGCTGCTCTTGTTGCATTAAGAGCATCTTCCATACGAAGCTTAGCTTCCTTCATTTCAGTTTCTGTTGCAGCACCAACTCTGATAACAGCTACGCCACCTGCAAGCTTAGCAAGTCTTTCCTGTAACTTTTCCTTATCGAAATCAGATGTTGTTTCGTCAATCTGTGCACGGATCTGTGCAACTCTTGCTTCGATATCTTCCTTAGCACCTTCGCCATCAACGATAACTGTATTTTCCTTCTGAACCTTAACTGACTTAGCTCTACCAAGCATATCAAGTGTTGTATCCTTAAGCTCAAGACCAAGTTCTTCTGAGATAACCTGACCACCTGTAAGAATAGCGATATCCTTAAGCATTTCCTTACGTCTGTCACCATATCCAGGAGCCTTGACAGCTACTACATTGAATGTACCTCTTAACTTGTTAACGATAAGTGTTGTAAGTGCCTCACCTTCAACATCCTCAGCAATAATAAGAAGCTTAGCACCATTCTGTACAATCTGCTCAAGAACTGGTAAGATTTCCTGAATATTAGATATCTTCTTATCTGTGATAAGGATGTATGGGTTATCAAGGTTAGCTTCCATCTTATCCATATCTGTTGCCATATATGCTGAAATATATCCTCTGTCAAACTGCATACCTTCTACAAGGTCAAGTTCTGTCTTCATTGTCTTAGATTCTTCGATTGTTATTACGCCATCATTAGAAACCTTTTCCATAGCATCTGCTACCATCTGACCTACCTCTTCGTCACCTGCTGAGATAGATGCAACCTTTGCAATCTGATCCTTGCCTGTAACCTTTTCGCTCATCTGTGCTATAGCTTCTACTGCACAATCAGTTGCCTTCTTCATACCTTTTCTTAAGATAATTGGATTAGCACCTGCAGCTAAGTTCTTCATACCTGCATTTACCATAGCCTGTGCAAGAACAGTAGCTGTTGTTGTACCATCACCTGCTACATCGTTAGTCTTAGTAGCAACTTCCTTTACAAGCTGTGCACCCTGATTCTCAAATGCATCTTCAAGCTCGATATCCTTAGCTATTGTAACACCATCATTAGTGATAAGTGGTGCGCCATATGACTTATCAAGAACTACGTTACGTCCCTTTGGTCCGATTGTAACTCTTACTGTATTAGCTAACTTATTAACGCCCTCTTCAAGAGCTTTTCTTGCTTCGATTCCGTACTTAATTTCCTTTGCCATTGTTATTACCTCCAAATAAAATCAATAATATAATCAACAATATAATGAATATTTATAATTAATCCTCAATTACTGCAAGGATATCATTCTGCTTAACTACGATATATTCTTCTTCATCAAGCTTAACTTCTGTTCCTGCATACTTAGAATATATTACCTTATCTCCAGGCTTAACCTGCATTGTAACTTCCTTGCCATCAACAACTCCACCAGGTCCTACTGCAACTACTTCCGCCTGTGATGGCTTTTCCTTCGCCTGTCCTGGTAATACAATGCCTGACTTTGTAGTTTCTTCTGCAACTAATGCTTTAATTACAACTCTGTCTCCTAATGGTACTAACTTCATAATATAATCCACCTTTCCGCTGTCTGACATGTATGTGGCAGCTATCTTTATCATTACTTTAATTTTGTCTGTTAGCACTCATTTCTTTTGAGTGCTAATCCCGATAACGATAAGATATCACCCAGCTAATAATTTGTCAACAACTAATTCAAATATATTAATGTTTTTACATTTTGATTATACTTTTTTTATTTTTTATGTTTTTTTGACTCTGCAACTCCCATTTTTATAGTTTTTCCATAATAGAAAAGATACTGCTGTGCGTATCCCCCAAGTTCTCAAACCTGTTTTTTGCAAAATCCGCTATAACCTCCTTAGATGTATCCTTCTTATCAAAATAAAGATATTCCATTATCCTTTTTATCCATACATCTATAGGAAAACTATCTCTTTTTCCAAGTGCAAAAAGACTTACGCAGCTTGCAACTTTATTGCCTACGCCCTTTATTTTGCACATTTTTTTTCTATTCCTGCTGCCGAATCTGACTTTATAAGTTCATTATAATTAACACTTCCATCATAAACATGGCTGACTGCATCATATATATATGGAGCACGAAAGCCTGTTTTTAACTCCTTCAGGTCTTCAATAGTTGCTTCTCTTAGCTGATTAACATCTGAAATGTATACATTGGAATTCCTTTTTACCTTGCCTTTATAAGTACCATACTTTTCTGATATATCAGCTACTATCTTTTTAATATGTGGTATCTGCTTATTCTGTGAGATTATAAATGATATAAGTGTTTCAAAAAATTCCTGGTTAAGTATTCTTACTCCTGACATTGCACATATTGCTTCTTTTAGCTTATCATCCTTTGCAAGCAGTTCTTCTTTTATTTTCCCATAATCCCTGTCTATATCAAAATATTTTCTCCATAATGTATCATACATCTTCTCATCTGTATCGTAAAACACCAGATTACTATCATCCTGTCTTATATGTAAAAGCTGTCCATATGCTGTCAACACATATTCATTCTCATCAAGCATGTTAAAATGAAAGCATTGCCCACATTCCAGCGTTTCTTTAAGATTAAAATCTGACGGTGTATTTATCACATAATCGTTCATATTATTCCTCTTTTCTTAACTATTCTTAAATAGATGTATTTTGATTCTTACAATGTTTCTTAAACATTTTTTAATATTTCTTCCATATTCTATTATAAATTTCTTCCATGTTCTATTATAAATACTTTTATTTTTGCAGATTACGTATTAGAATTGTTATGTATATATTCTTTTATATACCTTTATAATATGATGTTGCCCACATGATATGAGATATGAGCATAAAAGTTTGATGATAATCCCACGATATGCGGATATTGGCAGGTATTATGTGCCAGTGGTACATATTTAACATGGGCAGAAGCGACACGTAGACGTGGACATCATGATTTTATCATAACAGATTATAACCAAACAACACACAATATTCAATTTATAACATAATTATTTATAGAAAGATTAATGACAATGCATTTTAAAAAAGCAATTTTAGAAATATAAATTTTAAAAAAGACTTTTGCTATTATTTCAATTATTATAAGTCTTTTATTTACTGGATGTAATATCCCATTTTTATCAGAATGGCAAGATGGGTCATGTACCTCCATATCATACTGCATATGATAAATCTGCCTCATCAACTAGTGAAGTAATTGATTATATCAATCAATGCTTAATAAATAATCAGACCGTATGCGAATTATTCATTGAAGACGAATCTCTCATAGATGCTAATTCATGGCTTGCTGCCATAGATGGCATAGAACAGTTGAAATGTGAATATAAACGTGTTAAAAACGGTTTTAATGTACGCATTACATATGAATGCTGGGATAGTTTTTCTATAATCAATGCATATAAAACCGGTTCAACAGATGGACTAAATGAACGCCAGCTTACATTATATACTAAATACATACAGATATTAAACAAGATTACATCTCCTGCTAATTCGGATATAGAAAACGAACTTGCAGTACATGATTATCTTGTCGAACACATTTCTTATGTTGATACTGGTGATTCCTCTTACAATGCATACAGTGCACTTATTAACGGAATCGCTGTATGCAGCGGCTATACCGAATGTTTTAAAACATTTATGGATATGCTTGGAATAGAAAATGGAACAGTGTCCGGTGAAGCTGGTGACGAGCAGCATATATGGAATACTGTTAAACTGGATGACCAATGGTATCATGTAGACGTAACATGGGATGATCCTATAGGTTCTTCTTTTGAATACACCGATCATTCTTACTTTAATATTACATCAAAAGACATGTCCATTGATCATACATGGAACCATGAAAAATACAGTGAATATGAGAATTGTGGAACAAAATATTCTTATGTAAGATATGCTGGAGTAACCATGATAAGCAACTCTTCACAGTTAAACCGTCTTATCCGTAATGCGGTTAAAAACAAACAGACTCATCTTGAATTCGCCTGCACATTCACAACTGATTTAAAAACAGCTGTGTCAAAAAACCGGTGAAGCTTTATCATATACTTATAAAAATGTACCTAGAAATAATTACTCTTTATATACCGTAACATTCACTTACTAATATATGTCTGCAATATGCCTCTATGTTTCTAATATGTATTTTTTTAGGACATTTTTTCTTTCCTTATATTCTGGGCAGTACTTTTTCACCTCTGCCCAGAATTCCTTTGAATGATTCATATATTTTCTGTGTGCAAGCTCATGCACCACAACATAATCCATAAGCTCCTGTGGCATATAATACAGCTGGTAATTAAAGTTCAGATTACCCTTTGAACTGCAGCTGCCCCACCTTGTTTTCTGGTTTTTAATAGTTATATTTTTAACCGTCACTCCCATAATACGGCTGTAATATATAACACGTTTTTCAAATGCTTCTTTAATGCACTTAATCTCATCTTTAGTAAGTTCATCTTTTTTCTTTGCATTGGTTGATATTCCCGCTCTGGCTTTACTTCCAAGATAACGTCGCTTTTCTTCAATCCACAGCTTATGTTTATCCACGAATTCTTCAAGCTGTTTTTCACTTAATGTATACGGAGCTCTTAATATGACTCTTCCATCCATGTGGACTTCAATACCTATTGAACGTCTTTTTGACTTTATCACTGATATATAATCTTTATTCCATATATTATCATATTCACCACTGCACATTTTATTTTACTCTTTTCTGCTTACTGGAGTTTCATATCTCCATCTTTAACCCAGCCTGCTTTTTTTAACAGCCAATTTATAAGTGGACATATAACTGCAGGCAAAATAAAAGATATAAGTATTAATCCTGCCCAGTCCATCATGGTTATTGCACTCTTAGTTCCTGCTGCAACATCATTTACCCAGCCTGAATATACACCTATCTGGCCTACAAAGCCACATGTCCCCATACCTGATGATACTGCTGTTCCATTCATCTGCAGTTTAAAAAGACATGTTGCAACAGGTCCTGTTATTGCTGATGTTACTATCGGTGCAATCCATATCCTTGGATTCTTTATTATGTTTCCCATCTGAAGCATTGATGTACCTATTCACTGTGAAACAAGTCCACCCCATCCGTTTTCCTTAAAAGACATAACCGCAAAGCCAATCATCTGGGCACAACAACCTGCTACAGCTGCTCCTCCTGCAAGTCCTGTAAGTCCAAATGCTGCACATATAGCTGCCGAAGATATCGGTAATGTAAGTGCTGCTCCGACAAGAACTGATACCACTATTCCCATAAGAAAAGGCTGAAGATTAGTTGCAAGCATTATAACCTCACCTATTTTCATAGCCGCTTTTCCAAGCGGTGGAGCTATCAATGCTGCCACCCCTGTTCCAACGCCTATCGTTATTAATGGTGTTACAAGTATATCTATCTTTGTTTCCTTCGATACTAATTTTCCTGCTTCTGCTGCAATAATAGCTACAAAATATACCGCCAATGGACCACCTGCACCACCTAATGCATTAGATGCAAAACCAACTGTTATAAGCGAAAAAAGAACAAGTGGCGGACATTTCAGTGCATACCCTATAGCCACCGCCATAGCCGGTCCGCTCATGGCTGATGCAAGACCTCCAACTGTATAATTAACACCACTTATTGTTGCAACTGTATTAGTAAGAAATCCAATATGAAGCTGTGTACCCAGTATTTAGTATAGTTCCTATTAATAACGAACAAAACAATCCCTGAGCCATTGCCCCAAGTGCGTCTATTCCATATCTTTTAACCGATATTTCAACATCTTTTTTCTTTAAAAACGCTTTAATTTTCTCCCACATAATTAATCCTCGCTATAGTAAAATTTCAATTAATCATATCACATAGCTGTCCTGACTGCCAGCTAATTTTCAACTTTATATATAACCATCTATATAACTCGTAAATATAGCTTTATATATAAATACATATATATCTGATTTTCAACACTGATATATAACATTTATAAATAGCATATACCCTAAACTCATGCAATGTTCAAAAGTATATTTTTATTTTTTTATATATCATTTGACAATATCTATTTGTTTTTATCCATAACCCGATATGATATCTGTGTCATCTAAAAATATATTACATATAATGTAATGAATTCTTTATAACTGGAGTATGTTTATGAAAATGCAGAATACATTTTCTCTTGCCATGTGCTATGTACCATGGCAGAAATGGGGAGAATTGTATGACCCATGCAGAGCTTTAAAATATGGTACTTTATTTCCTGTTCTTAACAAACCTTTTGGAGGTATCAGAACATGAATAATATTAATAGCATGAATAATATGAGTAATATGAACAGTATGAATAATGTGAATAACATGAGTAATATAAATAATATGAACAGCCAGTCAATGAATGTTAATTGTAATACGCCTATGGATATGCAGCGCCGCTCTTCATGTACAAATATTCAACCTATGCCTTTATCGCAAAGAAATAATTCCTGTAATATCGTTGCCGACAAGCATGCACTAATGAAGAATATATATGAGCTTGGTTTTATATTAACTGAAACTAATCTTTACCTTGATACACATCCTAATGATATGGAAGCTATAGAATATTATGCCCAGATCAGGGATAAATATTGCAATTATATGACAAAATATGCAGATTATTATGGACCTCTTGATAAACTTCACATATCTAACGATAACTACTGGATGTGGGTTTCAACACCGATGCCTTGGGAAATGGAGGTATGTTGATATGTGGAATTATGAAAAAAGACTTGAATATCCCATTAAAATAAAGCAAACGAATCCTGCCTTGGCAGCAATGATCATCTCGCAGTATGGTGGACCAGACGGAGAATTAGGAGCATCTATGCGCTATATTTCACAACGATATTCTATGCCTTACAGAGAAGTATCAGGACTACTTACAGATATAGGTACAGAAGAATTAGGACATTTTGAAATGATCAGCACAATGGTTCATCAGCTTACAAGAAATCTTTCGATGGAACAGATTAAGGGAACTCCTTTTGAAGCCTACTATGTAGATCATACAGCAGCCGTATGGCCTCAGGCCGCTGGTGGAATTCCATTCAATGCCTGTGAATTCCAGTCAAAGGGAGATGCTATAACAGACATAACTGAGGATATGGCTGCAGAGCAGAAAGCTAGAACAACATATGATAACCTTATACGTCTTTCAAAAGATGACCCAGATGTACTCGATCCTTTAAGATTTTTAAGAGAGCGGGAAATCGTACATTTCCAGCGTTTTGGCGAAGCACTTTCTATTATACAGAGCAAGCTTGATTCTAATAATTATTATTTTTATAATCCTGAGTTTGATAAAAACTGTAGTTGCAAAAAGTAACGTTATTATGTGGCTGCCGATTTGACAAACACAACTAAAATAGTTTATTTTTAATAATAGGTTTAATTCGGCAGCCATTATAACTATATCAGATAAGAAATGGTGTCTTAGTGTGAAAATAAGATTTTTCACACGCAAGATTTGTGCTTCGCACAAACTTGAGATGCGCAAAGAAACAGCGCAAGAATGGAGGATTACTATGAAAGAAAAAATATATAACGTACCTGTCAATGATGCATTTTTGGCAGACACTGAATGTCCTGTATGTGCTATGTTTGAACAACTTGAAAATGATGCCATAGAATATACTATGGGGCCAAGCTATATGGAAGATGATATACGTGCTGTTACCGATAAAAAAGGGTTCTGTCAGAAACATATCAAAAAAATATATGAGCAGAACAACCGTCTTGGTTATGCACTCGTTATGAAAACACATATGGATTATGTCATTAAAAATATTGAAGCTTTTAATCAGGATAAAGGTTCTGGAAGAAGTCTTCTAAAAAAAGGAAAAGAAGCTTCTGTGTGCAGTTATATAGAAGAACTTGATAATTCCTGCTTTGTATGCGATAAAATAGCTGATACTATGGAACGTTATGTTGATACTATATTTTACATGTATAAACATGATAAAGAATTCAAAGACGTTCTTTCCAAATGCAAAGGCTTCTGTTCAAGTCATTATGGACTTCTTATGAAAAAATCAAGTGAAAAACTTGGAGGAAATGATTACACAGAATTCACGAATCTTATCACTACACTATATCTTGATAATATGAAAAGAGTGCGTGATGATGTTGAATGGTTTATCAACAAATTTGATCATAAATATGCTGATGCACCATGGAAAAATGCGAAAGATTCTCTAGTACGTGCAACATTAAAGGATACAGGATGTAAACTTTAAAATTTAATAAAGGCTCGACATTAATACATCCTAATGGATGCCATAATGTCAAGCCTTTAAGAATTGTTAAAGCTCTACGACAAACAATTGACTGCTTTTATCACAAATTTTTATATTTCCAAGGTGCAAATCCCATTTTAGATATGTGAAGTCTTAATTAATAAGTCATAACCTCATATCCATCATCTGTAACGTGAACCATTATCTCCCACTGTGCTGAATATGAATCATCTTCTGTATATATAGTCCAGCCATTGTCATCATCAACATATACGTCAGGATATCCAGCATTAATCATTGGCTCTATTGTAAATACCATGCCTGGTGCCATAACCATGCCTGTTCCCTTCTTGATTACATAACTCACAAAAGGTGTCTCATGAAATTCCAGACCTATACCATGTCCTCCGACCTCACGTACTACAGAATAACCATTTTCCTTTGCATGTTTACTTATAGCATCAGCTACATCACCAAGATGTCCCCATGGTTTAACCTGTGCAAGTCCAAGTTCAACACATTCTTTAGCAACATCAACAAGCTTTTTATGTTCTGGCGAAACATTTCCTATACAGAACATTCTTGATGAATCAGAAAAATAACCATTAAGAATAGTCGAACAATCTACATTTACAATATCTCCGTCAGCAAGAATAATATCCGATGACGGAATGCCATGGCACACTTCGTTATTAATGGATGTGCATACACTCTTTGAAATCCCTCATAGTTAAGAGGGGCTGGAATGCCTCCCATAGCCGTTGTCTTTTCATACACCATTTCATCTATTTCCTGCGTTGTCATACCAGCCTTTATATTTTCTGCAACATAATCAAGTACAGCTATATTTATCTTACTGCTCTCTCTCATGCCCTGAAGCTGTTCTTCATTTTTTTATTATGCTTCTAGGTGGAACCTTATGAAACTTCTTTTTATACATCTCTATTTTTTTTTATCAAAATTCATATGACACTCACAATAAGGTTTCTTACTTCCACACCAACATGGGTCATTTCTCATTAACTTCTTCATTTTATTATTTACTCTCCAATCTGTTACTGTATTATATTACAAAATAAACAGCATTAATATGTTACTGCTGCAACACCTCAACCACTGCTGGAAGAAACTGTTTCTTTCTTGACACAACGCCGGAAGAGCCACATATTTATCACTTATATTATCAAGATTAAATGCATTTTTTAATACTGTTACTGCATTTTTACCAGCATACATAACGTATGATGTTTCCTTCATAACATCTGTTATAAGCAGATATGCAATATTAATCTCACTGCTATGTTCTGTTACATGTTCCATATAATCTTTTTCTTTTTCAATGATTAACTGAATTTCATCATAACTCATGCAATTCACCTGACCAACACCAACGGACAATTCTCCGATTGAGAATTTTTAAAATCTCTATAGAATATTTCTTCCTCTGTTTTTGATGAAAGATTACTTCCTGCCCTAAACATCTCTCTGCCATATTTTTCAATATCTATATCTGCTATTTTGGCAAGGGCATTGCATGCTTCAACATCATATTCAGTACATGTTGGTGATTTTAATATCAATGTATCAGATATGATAGCTGAACATAACAAAGCAGAAGTCTGCTTATCTATATCTATATTATATTCACAGTACATCTGATATATAATAGTTGCCGTACATCCTAATGGCTGATTTCTGAAAAATACTGGTGTTATTGTCTGAATACAGCCAAGCCTGTGATGATCTATTATCTCTAATATATCTGTATCCTCAATACCAAATACCGCCTGTGATTTCTCATTATGATCTACAAGTATGACTTTTTTCTTTCCTGCCTTAATGATGTTACGTCTTGATATCATGCCAATATATCTTCCTTCTTCATCTTCAATAGGGAAATCCCTGAAGCGTTTATTAGCCATAATATCCTGGATATCTTCAACAAAATCATTGATTTTAAACTTAACAAGAGCTGTATCTTTCATAAAAAAAAACGACAGGTATTGCCTGATTAAGAAGTCTTGCAACAGTATATGTATCATATGCTGTTGATATTATAATACAGTTATGTTGTTTTGCCATCTTTACTATAGTATTGGATACTTTTACACCTTCACATATAATAAGGCAGCCGGCTTCCATTTCTATTGCACACAGCTGTGATTCATATCTGTTACCGAGTATAACTAAATCACCTTCGTCAATCATGTTTTCCATCATATCAGGATTAGCTGCAGCTATAAGCATCTTTCCTTTATCAAAACATTTATCTGGATCTCCTGTTATTATTTCTGCATTTAATGTATCAACAATATTCTTAAGACTTGTATGTGCAACTGAAAGTATGTCACTGTCATACATTTCAAAATAAGATTTTGCTACATCTCCAATAGTAACCAGTCCCTTAAGATGGTTATCCTCCAATATAGGCAGTGTAACAACATCCAGCTCTTTCATGAGTTTCCATGCATTTCTTACTGAATAATCCTCGTCTATTCCTTCGATTTTCCTGATATCTATATCCCGGACCTGAGGTCTTACATCTTTTATATACCCTGGTGCCTTTACATTACACCTTGAGAGCACAAACTGCGTTTCTTCATTCATATGTCCTGCTCTTTTTAGGCACATAATCATTAGTTCCTGTCACAATATTTTTTAATCTGGCATAACATATTGCCGAACATATTGAATCAGTATCTGGATTCTTATGTCCTATAACATATATCTCTTTCATAGACTTCCCTCGCTTATCATATTTTATATAACTAACCTTCTCTATTAATCTGTTTTATACAGCTATTATAAAATATAATACTTAACCAAACCAAACCATTTTTAAATAATAGCACATCCCGTTATTATTATCAACATTCCATTGATTTTCAACATTTTCGATATTTAAATGTTTTAATAGTTTTAAACATCTTCATATCTTTGTTTCCATGTTTTCAACATATTCATGCAATCCTCTGACATTTTATCACTTAAAGCAAAAGGACCTGGCTATACCAGATCCTTTTGATTATTTATACTTGTTATATGACTGTCATATCTTAATACTTACATTTCTTTGTCAGTTTCTGAATATCACTATCTTAGTTTCATCTGTATATCCTATTGATTTCATGAAGTTCTTCATATCAGCAATAGCTTTCTTGTATACATAATAAGCATCATAACACTTCTGGAATGCTTCAAGTGACTTATCAACATCACCATCCTCCTTAGCCTGCCATGACTCACATGCATACTTATGAATAAGTCTGTGTGATGAATCAAGCTGTTTAAACTGACTGCTTCCTGTGATTCTAGGATCAGTCTGTGCATGCATCCACTTGCCAAGCTTACAGCTATCCTGATTATTAAGCTGAGTTATCTTTAATTTTTCGAAATCTACAACATTGTTATATACTCTCCACATCAGGATAAAGTGATCTATCTCAAATATTCTTAACATATCCTGTGTTGTAACAGCTCCTGCTTCCCTGAACATATCACTTCTACATGTATCAATATATCTTCCTATCTTATAGATATGAACTCCTGTATCTGTACATTCCTTTGTGAGCATACCATATGTATCTGCTATATTACCAACCTGATCTGTAAATTCTCTTGTTGTTTCTGACTGTCTGTCAATATCATCAAATATTCTTTCTACTGAATCATTGATAGCTGTCATCTGGGCATTCATATGTTCAATATCTCTTAATGATACTTCTACTTTTTCATTGCCCTCTGAAAGCTTCATAGTAGTTTCTTCCATAGATGTAGCAAGAACTTCTATATCACCCTTGAGTTCATTAACATACTTAACTATATCTTCTGCTGATTCTGCTGTGTTACTTGAAAGCTGTCTTACCTGGTTGCTACTACTGCAAAACCTTTACCCGCTTCTCCTGCTCTTGCGGCCTCAATAGATGCATTAAGCGCTAAAAAGATTACTCTGGCTTGCGACCTTTTTTAACAATATCAACAATCTCACCAATCTTATTAATCTTCTCATGAAATGCCTGAACCTGAGTATTGATATCAGCTATCTTTTCTGATGATTCATTAACAACTCTTATACTATCATTCATATTAGTTGAACTGCTCTGAGATGCATGAAGCATATCATGTGTGTTATCTCTTATGTCACTCATAGCTTGTGATATATTGTTAATAGAGTCCTTAAGTACCTTACTTGAATCATTCATATTGCTGATTGACTTCTGCTGTAAAGAAACCTGATCCAACATATTCTTAACATATGAGTTATCTCCTATGGATTCCATAGCCTCATTGAGTCGCATAATATAGTTGTTGTTAGCCTTTTTATAAGCTCCAACTATCTGATTCAGCTTATCAGCATATATAGGATCACTGAATCCCTCAGATGATACCATACTAAAATCACCGGCTATCATCTTATCCATAGCCTGTAATAACAATTCCCTGTCCTTATTAGCTTCCTGTGCTGTTGTTTTTCTGCCAAACATAATAAACAAACCTCCTATAATTGTACAATTATTACTTTATATTAACATGTTATATACAGTAATATATATATGATGTAAATGTCAAATTTCAAAATCTTATTGTGTCTGCACACATACGCATTTATACTCATTGACACACCAAACACATCGATGAGAGTCAAAGTCCTCTTTTAACTCTCTCCTTATCTTATTACTTATATTAACATAATTCTCTCTTATATCCAACATATTTATCGACATTTTTAACAATTTTATATATATTTTTTACAAACATTTTATCTTTACTACGTATTTATTTCTGTAACATTTAACTCCGATTATGAATAATATAGAATTGAATATATTTTGCATATTATTATGATTATCAGTGTTAAATAATTCATAATTTCATCGGCTCTTATCCTTTAACTCTGATATTAATAATACTTGCAGAAATGGAGTTTTATTTGAAATATTTACGTCATATTCTTGCACTATTGTTATGTGTCACACTTATGCTCCCAATGACAGCATGTGAAAAAAAAGAAAATAACGGATTTGTGGATATTACTCTTAATGAAGTTGCACACTCAATATTCTATGCACCACAATATGCTGCTATAGAACTTGGATACTTTAAAAGATGAAAATATCAACTTAAATCTTGTCACTGGCTTCGGAGCTGATAAAGTCATGACTGCTCTTGTCTCTGGTGAAGCTGATATTGGTTTCATGGGATCCGAAAGTTCTATATATGTATACCAGGAGGGTTCTACTGACTATGCTGTAAATTTTGCACAGCTTACCCAGCGTGCTGGCAACTTCCTTGTATCAAGAAATGAAGAAAATGGATTTAAATGGGATGACCTTAAGGGAAAAACTGTACTTGGCGGAAGAGCTGGTGGCATGCCTGAAATGCTTTTTGAGTATATACTTAAGAAAAATAATATCTCCCCTATAGATGATCTGAATATACTGCAGAATGTAGACTTCGGTTCAACCGCTGCTGCCTTTACATCTGGAATAGCTGATTATACTGTTGAGTTTGAACCTGCTGCAACACTTCTTGAGCAGCAAAAAGAAGGATACGTAGTGGCATCACTTGGTACTGACAGCGGATACGTACCATATACTGCTTATTGTGCCAATAAAAGCTATATTAAAAAGCATCCTGACATAATACAAGGTTTCACTAATGCCATACAGAAAGGTCTTGACTATGTAAACTCACACACCAGCAAGGAAATCGCCGAAGTCATAGCACCACAATTTCCTGAAACAGATCTTGCAACTATAACAACCATTGTTGACCGCTATAAATCACAGGACACCTGGAAAGGAGACACTATCTTTGAGCAGAAGAGTTTTGAACTTCTCAAAGATATATTAAAACAGGCTGGTGAACTTGGTAAAGATGTTCCATATGAGCAGCTTGTGACTACTGAATATTCAAGGAAGGCAGCTGGAAAATAGATTGTATAAGTGACTTGTTGTTTAGCACACATTCTTAACGTAGGGACGACAGCATATATGAGAAAAGCAGGTGCGCATACATCAACGATGCCAGAAGCTTCAATTGGATATTTCTAAGACTTTTCTTATAGGTTATGACTACTGCCGCTACCGTTCGATACGGGACATCCGTGTCCCATATCGAACTTCCACAGACATCCGTGTCTATGGATAGCTGGGGAGTAAAGGAAAAGTCTAAGAACTATCACAATTGAACTTCAAGTGCATCTTATGATGTATGCGCACCTGCTTTTCTCATATATGCTGTCTGACTTTGGCTTAATTTACAAAAAATGAATGTGTGGCTAAATCAAATGGAAGAGACATGAGGTGGAGGAATTGTGCGTTTTACGCACAATTTCTCCACCTTGCCGACTCCCTTGATTTAATTGAATATTCAGTATTAAATCTTGCCGCAACACAGACAAATATAAGCTACAGGCAGTACTGCATACTATGTGAAATGCACTTGAAGTTTGATTGTGATAGTTCTTAGTCTTTCCCTTCGCCAACCAGCAAGCTTCGTACACGGATGTACGAAGCAGCGAAGCCGCGCCATGGACGGCGCGTCTGAGCGGTAGCGTCAGTTACCATAGTTTATATGGAAAGACTTAGAAATATCCAATCAAAGCTTCTGGCATTGAACATAGTCTGCAGAACTGCCTGTAGCTTATATTTGTCGTCCGTTCGTCACCAACTAATATTCAATTAAACAACAGCTTCACCCTTTAAGCAGCCTCCTGAATCTCTTACTATGTCTCTCCATATAATCAATCCAGCCTCCCACTGATTTACACATAATGCAGAACAATACCCCTGCAATCAGTGCATACATTATTATCATTCTTAACATAATCATATTTACTGTCGCTATCGCAAATATTCCTTTAAAATTCAACACGCATATAACTATTCCTGCAGCCATGGCAAGACACAATAATATTCTTATTCCATCAAATGGCCTGCATATCCTCACAAGGGCTGCTAAACCTATAAATAAAAGAATAACAATAGCAACTGTCGATATCTGTTCATTACTCATGCCAAGTATATTACCATGAATAGAAATGGCTGCAAGCATAATAAAGTCTGCAAGACCTGCCGGCAGTGCCTTCAATATGACATTAACAAGAAAATCACCTCTTATAAGTTCCTTGTTAGGCTGCAGTGCCAGGACAAATGCTGGTGTTCCTATTGTAAATGCACCTAACAGCGATAGCTGAGTTGGATACAAAGGATAAAGATTAGCAGCTATAAGTGTGAAAACCGTTGTGAGAATGGAAAATATGTTCTTAACAAGAAATAAAGATGCTGATGTCTGGATATTATTAACAACTCTTCTTCCCTCAAGAACTACCTCCGGCATCTTTGAAAAATCCGAATCTAAAAGCACAATCTGTGCTGCATTGCTGGCCGCATCGCTTCCCGATGCCATGGCAACACTACAGTCAGCACATTTAAGTGCAAGAACATCATTGACACCATCACCCGTCATTGCAACAACTCTTCCAGCCCCTTTATAAGCCTGTATTATCTGCTTTTTCTGTTCTGGTATAACCCTTCCAAACACTGTATACTTCTGTATAGCAGCTTTTATATCAGCTTCATTTTTTAATGTAGTTGCATCAACATAATTTTCTGCGTTTCTTATACCTGCTCTTATAGCAACCTTAGATGCTGTCACAGGATTATCTCCTGATATAACAACAACATCCACATCCTGTTTCTCAAAATATCCAAAGGTTTCCTTAGCCGTATCACGAATCTCATTTTCAAGAATAATAAATGCATATGGGATAACCGGTTCTTCTATAATGTTTCCTTGTGGATCACTTACACATTCACCAAAAACAAGTATACGCTCTCCCCTGTCTGAATACCTGTCATATATATCAGTATAATCATCATACTGGTTAAGAAGAACATACTCAGGTGCTCCAAAAACATAACATTTGCCATCAATAACTGCACCACTATACTTATTCTGTGATGAAAATGAATATATCCTTTCTGCTTTCTTGTCATTGTGTCCAGAAAAATATTCTTTGACAGCTTTCATAGTTTCATTATCACCGCTCATATTTCCTGCAACATCCGCTATTATAGCTGTAACATTATCACGGCAGAACACAACATCACTTACTGACATCTCAGGTCTTGTTATAGTTCCTGTCTTGTCAACACAAAGCACATTGACTCTGGCAAGTGTCTCAACACAATTCATTTCATGTACAAGCACACTTTTCCCCGCAAGCCTTCTCACACTTACAACAAGTGCCACACTTGCAAGCAGATATAACCCTTCTGGAATCATGCCTACAAGCGATGCAACCATCGATACAACACTATTCTTTATAGTATGTCCAAGAAAAAATAACTCTGTATATACATGATAATTCCAAGTGGAACTATAACTATACCAATAATCTTAACAAGGTTATCAAGTGACTTCATCATTGTAGTCTGCTGTTTTTTTCTTCCAGCTTTTGCTTCAAGTGCAAGCTTTGAAGCATATGATGAATGTCCCACATTCGTAAGTACCGCCCTGCATTCTCCTGATACAACAAAGCTTCCTGATAAGAGAATATCTCCTTTATTCTTTATAATCTCATCTGACTCTCCTGTTATAAGCGACTCATTCACTCTTATACAGCCTTCTGCCAGAATGGCATCTGCACTAAGCTGGTTACCTGCTTCAAATATGCACACATCACCCTTAACAAGCTCCGTAGAATCTATCTGACTTATATAGCTGTCTCTTATAACCTTTGTTTTAGGTGCATTAACAACTGTAAGTCTGTCCAGAGTTATTTTCGCTCTTATTTCCTGTACTATACCTATTATAGTATTAAGAATGATAATGGGCAGAAAGGTCATATTATTATATGACCCTACAAATATAAGAAGACCAGCAAATACTGCAAACACAAAGTTAAAATATGTTAATACATTACCTGCTACTATCTGACCTATTGTTTTAGACTGGTTTCCTACTGGTATATTATCCAGTCCGTCTTCTTTAAGTTTTTTAGCTTCTTCACTTGATAATCCGTTACGAATATCAGTCATTAACGTACTTCATCTCCCCGGCAATCACCTTAAATATATATGTTATCGCTGCTATATCCACAGCCATCTTTACTATGAAACATATTATAATCGATGTCTGTGATGAATAATTAAATACACGAATGATACATAGCTTGCAAACTGTATAATGCATATATAGCTTGCCCACATGTGTGAAATCTGTCCCTTGACATATGCATGCATAGCTGCGCTAAGTGCCATAGATAATATAATATCCATTGTAAATGCTATTCCCATAAGAAGCCACAGATATCCTGGTGCATTAAAAAGGTTAGACAGTGTCTTATAGAATGTCTCTGTATCATTCTCTGTAAGTCCTGCTACCATAGTATCAAGTCCCATGTTATTGTATGCTGTTGCTATAGATATAGACGAAATAACTGTAAGTCCATATAACACACCATCTCCTACAGAAAGACCAATACCTGAAAGATATACATCACCTTTTCTTTCAAATCTTCCCGCCATAAATCTTGCCAGTACATATCTTGCAAGAGTCATGCCTAAAGCTGACAATATTGAATATATTATTGTGTACGCAGTAGTATTATATTCAAATGTCTGGTCTATAGATGGTATAAGTGCCAGCGCTGACATGCAAAGATTTGCAAATATAAACACAAATATGGAATATGCAAATACACTTGCCAGTACATTGATAAACCGCCCATTCCATCTCTTAATAACAACAATAATCAGCACGATAAATGCTGAGAGCATAAGTATCCCTCCTGCTGAGAGCATATTCTCCGCCCCTGCCGGAATACCTGCTGCAAGGTCAATTCCGTATTCTTCCATACAAATAAATCCTCCATTACATTCTAATTTCTTTATCTTGATGTACGAAGTCAAAAGGTCAAATTATATCAAAAGAGCAGCCACATCTGGTAGCTGCTCCCTCATAATCTTAATTGTATAACAATATATCTTTTCAAAAATCTATATATAAATCAGGAAAAGGCACACTGTAAACCATTCGGATTATAATTTTGTTACGTTAACAGCCTGAGGTCCCTTAGCGCCTTCTGTTACATCAAACTCTACTTCTGCGCCTTCCTCTAAAGACTTGAAACCTTCCATATTAAGTCCTGAATAATGTACGAAAACATCCTTTCCTGACTCATCACTGATAAAGCCGTAACCCTTCTGGTTATTGAACCACTTTACTGTACCCTTCATTACGAGTACCTCCAAATAAAATATATGGTGATTACACCTTTTTCATATTAACATTTTAAAGTGTTAGTGTCAATTTATTTGCCATAAAATCAATGTAAAATCAGTGTACTTATAGTTAAACAGTCCACCTTTTAAGATGTTACAGATTAATTTCATACATTTATTCTACCTTGTATGTTATTCTGCCAAGTTCAATCTTATCTTCACCACTCTGTACCACCGAAACCTCATCCTTTGACACAACATTTTTCTTTGGTACCTTTATCAGATTACCGCTTATAATCTCGCAGTCAACTTCCTTATCATTGATAAGAACCTTGCTGAAATCATTAAAATTGTTACCACTTATACATATATAATCTTTATAGTTATATACCTGGTCTATGGTAATATCTTCTATACCCATCTTAAGATCAGTTGCAACATATGGCACTTCACCATTATATATCTGTTTATCTCCATATAATATATCATATTCGAGTATTTTAAGCTTCTTAAGATAATCCTCATCTTCATGCTTTGTCTGATGGAACTTCATAATATAACCTTGTGATATTCCAAGACGTTCAAACACCGCTGCTGATAACTGATATGCCTGAAGATCCATATCAATCTTCTCCATATCAAAGTTCGACCATATGAAATATTCCGTCTGATATATATCTGCATTTTCCATTGTATCATTTGTAAAACTACATGTTGCCAGATGATCCCCATACATTACAAGTACAGTTTCCTCCTGTCTTCTTTCAAGCATATCGACAAGCTCACCTATAAATGAATCCATCTCGTGGATCTGATTTACATAGTATTCAAACTGTGTCTGTTCATCCTCAGCAAAAAAACCTGATACTTTTTACTGATGGTATATAGCCCTCTGGCATGACAGCAGGATAATCACCATGTCCCTGGACTGATATTGTAAATATATAGTCCATATTCTCTGTTGAATCTAAGGTTTTTCTTATCTCTGGCACGAGCATTTTATCTTTAGCCCAGCCTAATGGCGTCTTCTGATAGTCGCTGCTCATATACTCAATAGGTGTAAATGTATCATAACCAAGGTGTGAAAACACCTTATATCTGTCATAAAAGGTTGCATCGTTGTTATGGATAGCATGAGTAGAATACCCTATCTTCTTTAAATCATACGCTGCTGATTCACATGTTTTAGACTGCATAACCGTTCTATATGGATATTCTCCTGGTCCAAAATCATCAAGATTGACTCCTGTCTGTACTTCAAACTCTGTGTTTGCTGTTCCTGCACCAAAGCATGGAACTGATAAATATCCTGATGAATATTCTTCTCTTAATCTATCAAAATTCGGAGTTGGATTATATGAAAACTCTACGCCTTTGACCAGCTTAGGATCAAAGAAGGATTCCAGCTGGACAAATATTATATTAGGCGTTTTTTTCTGATACTTCTATTGATGTTTCATCAAGATCCAGCTTAAGATTGTCCATATATTCCCTGGGAATATTCTTTTGACCTGCCTATACCTCTGTCCTTTATGCTGCTTGTAAAACAGTATGCAACACCATAATCCTGATATACATGGGCAAGATTACCAAAATGCATATCTACATATCCATTTATAATAAGTGCTGCTGTATAAGAATAAGTAATCAGGAATATTATTCCCACTTTAAATAATGCTGCTATATAAAACTTTTTTCCCTGAAAGCTGTACTGTACATTTTTCTGATTTCTTCCATATCATAACAAGTGCAGCCACAACTACAGCAACACCTGCAATTATAATAATCATCTGAATATATTGATATATAAAGGTATAACCTTTATTGCATCTTTTATCAGATATATGTCCATAGCTGTAAATGGTGTCTTTCTTGAACACAGCACTACAAAATTAATAACAGCTATTAACAGCCATATAACAGATACCAAAGCATACACAAACACTCTTTTCCTGAAAAAATAAGCTATTGACATAGTTGTCATAATTATCATTGTATTCAAAAGAAAGATAACAGGACTTGTGAATATACTCAAAAGCCCTGTTATTCCTCTTTTGTTAAGACATTCCACAGCCATATTGATAATTATGGAATATATAAATATATGACTTATCTCATAGCTCCATATTCTATTAATCACTGACTTTATTCTGTCCATCTTTTTAATCTGTTCCAGTAATACCCTTGCCTTTTCCTTAATACTAACAGGTGCAGTTCTGGACGTTATGATTGCACCGGCAAATCTTTTGGCATCATCATATTCCCTACATTTAAGTCCAAGACTCGCCAGAAGATAATTCAATGTATTCTCATCCATACCACATATCGGAGGGTACTGCGTGGAAACAGCCTCCTTGAACCCTTTATAAGCATCCTCAACATATTCCAGCTGGGATTTTAAATGTTGTTTTATTACACTGTTATCTGCTTTCTGCCTTATAAGCTCTGTAACACGGCCTTCATAAAGCCACGCCAGCCTAAGACACAGATATGCACTTTCGCTTATCTTAGTTTCCACTATCATCTCACTTAAAAGCGCCATCTTACATCGTCTTATAGCGACATCATATGAATAATAATCCTCATCTTTCCATGTCACCTTAAACTTACCTTCAACTGATTCTTTAAGAGCCTCCCTCTGCTTGTTTGTCAACTTCCCATATATTCTTGGCACTGCTGCATATCCGCAATGAGGACACATGATAACATCATATTTAGTACAATCTATACCTGTGTATATTGGCTTTAGTATTTCATTCGTACCCTTAAATCTTGCCTTGCCTGTTCTTACCTGCTTTGTTATGAATTCTTTGTTACACACGGCACATGTGATTTTCTTATCATAAAGGTAAACACTTTCCTGTTTTTCTTCCATATCATTACCCGCATAAAGAGGTTGTTAACCACTTATTATTTCTGGAGCTTAAATGAACTCTTTAATGATACGATTCTGTTAAATACCAGTGCATTCTCCTTAGAGTCTTTGTTATCAACACAAAAATAGCCATTTCTTACAAACTGAAATCTGTCTTCTGGCTTAGCATTAACAAGCTCAGGCTCTAAAAATACAATTCTTAAGAACTGTAAGAGAATGAGGATTAATATTCATCGAACCATCTTCCTCATTGTATACTCCCTTTTCTTCATCCACAATGTTCTCATAAAGTCTGACTTCTGCGTTAATTCCCTTTGATGCTGATACCCAGTGTATAGTCCCCTTTACTTTACGCTCAGTAAAATTGCCACCTTTTGTTGCAGGATCATAGGTACAATGTATACATGTTACATTGCCATCCTCATCCTTTTCAAACCCTGTACAAGTAACAAAATATGCATTCATAAGACGTACCTCGTTACCTGGGAATAATCTGAAATACTTTTTAGGTGGTTCCTCCATGAAGTCTTCTCTTTCAATATACAATTCCTTTGTAAATGGAACTTTTCTTGTTCCCATATCAGGATTTTCCTGATTGTTAGAAACTTCCATATACTCTACCTGATCTTCTGGATAGTTGTCGATTACAAGCTTAACCGGATCAAGTATTGCCATCATACGTTTAACCTTAAGTTTAAGGTCTTCTCTTATACAATACTCAAGCATAGGATATTCTACAGATCCCTGTGCCTTAGTTACACCTACAAGTTCAACAAACATCTTAATAGCCTCAGGTGTAAATCCTCTTCTTCTAAGAGCTGCTATAGATACTAGTCGTGGATCATCCCATCCGTCAACCACACCATCCTCTACAAGCTTCTTAATATATCTCTTTCCAGTTACTACATTAGTAAGATACAACTTGGCAAACTCTATCTGCTTAGGATTCTCTTCTGGCGATGTTTTATAGCCTGTTTCTATAACTACCCAGTCATAAAGAGGTCTGTGATCCTCAAACTCAAGCGTACATATAGAATGTGTGATTCCTTCTACTGCATCTTCTATAGGATGTGCAAAATCATACATAGGATATATGCACCACTTATCACCTGTTCTATGGTGAGTCATATGTGCTACTCTGTATATAACAGGATCTCTCATGTTGATGTTAGGTGATGCCATGTCTATCTTGGCTCTTAATACCTTCTTACCATCACCATACCTGCCTTCCGTGATTTCCTCAAAAAGCTTAAGGTTTTCTTCAACTGAACGGTCTCTGTATGGGCTCTCCTTACCTGGCTCTGTAAGAGTTCCTCTGTATTTTCTTATTTCTTCTGCTGATAAATCATCAACATAAGCCTTTCCCTTCTTTATAAGGCGCACTGCAGCCTCATACATCTGTGGAAAATAATCTGATGCAAAAAGAACATCTCCATTCCATTTTGCTCCAAGCCATTCAACATCCTTTTTTATAGAATCAACGAATTCAACCTTTTCTTTTGTTGATTCGTATCATCAAATCTCATATTGAACTGACCATTGTATTCCTTTGCAAGCCCATAGTTAAGTAATATGGACTTTGCATGTCCAATATGAAGATATCCGTTAGGTTCTGGTGGAAATCTCGTAACTACTTTTTTTTCACAATGACCTTCCTTTATATCTTTATCAATAATCTGTTCAATAAAATTCTTTGAAACAGTCTCGTTATCCATCAGTATATTCCTCCTACAATAAGTTCACTTTTTGCGCATACTATACTTTATAATACTGCAAAGCTAATGTAATTTCAAGACGCTGTTAACTACTTTGCCTTTTCATACATCTCTTTAAGTTCATCAACACTGAACTTATAATGACTATTACAGAAATGACAGTTAACCTCTATAGGTTCGCCATCATCTATCATCTTCTGAAGCTCCTGCTTACCAACACTTATAACAGCAGCGCTCACACGATCCTTAGAGCAGTTGCAGTAAAATTCTGTTGGTATTTTATCCAATATCTGAAGTTCCATACCCTCAAATATGTGCTCAAGTATTTCCTCTGGTGTCATTCCATGTTCAAGCATCTGTGTAACTGACTTTATCTCTTTAATTCTTTTTTCAAGCTTATCTATGAACTCCTCAGTTGCATTAGGCATAAGCTGTATTATAAAGCCCCCAGCTTCCTTTACTGTGTTATCCCTATTCATAAGTACACCAAGTCCTACAGATGATGGAACCTGCTCACTTGTAGCAAAATAATACGTTAAATCATCAGCTATTTCACTTGTTATAAGTATAGTATCACCTACATATGGCTCTCTTAATCCTATATCTTTAATAACACTGAGCACACCTATTCCGACTGCGCCAGCGATATCCATATGTCCATCCTTAAGTGGCAGCATAGCCTGTGGATTAGCTACACAGCCTTTAACATGTCCATTAGTCTCTGCTGTAACTGTCATGGCACCTAACGGACCGTTACCCTTAACTTGTATAGTAAGTACATCTGTATCATTTTTCATCATAGTTCCCATCATAGCTCCACCTGTAAGAAGTCTTCCAAGTGCTATAGTTGCTATCGGACTCATGTTATGATTTTTTCTTGCTGTTTCAACTACATCTTTTGTTGTTGCTGCGAAGGCACGTACCTGTCCACTCGCTGCTGTTGCCCTGACTATATAATCTTTCATAATAATCTCCATTCTTGTGTGTGAAAAATCTTATTTTTCACACTAATCCTCATTTCTTTTTTATACGTTACTACAGTGTTATATTAATTATGCTCAACGATATAGTATAGTCTTTCTGACTCCTGTGCTGGCTCATTATGCGTAAAGGCATCGTATACATAACGTATTTTAAGCCCTGCTTTTTTCACAGCATTCTCAACCTCTGCCATAGTAAAACCATGCTGGTAATGCTGCTCCTCAAACCTGTCAAATGTGCCATCTTCATTTCTTACAAACACCGCAAGCTCATATTCATTATTAGCACTTTCATCATCATAATAGTTATCCCATATAAATGCAGAATCTTCTCTGTTCTCTGCATATGTGTTGTCTGACAGTATATCCTTAAAAAAAAATGTATAGTTTTAAGGTCAAATATAAATATGCCTCCTGGCTTTAGTCCATTTTTTACGCATTTAAATACATCACACAAATCATCATTCGTAGTTATATAATTCATGGAATCACCTATACTTACGAATGCATCTACCTCATAAGGAAGTTCGAATTCTCTCATATCCTGGCAGCTATATATTATCTGTTGTCCTGACTCATACGTTTTCTCACTTGCAATAGAAAGCATATCCTCAGAAAGGTCTATACCAAGAATATCATACCCTTCCTTGTCAAGCATTCTCGTGACAGTACCAGTACCACAGCCAAGATCAGCTATAGTACTATCAGTTCCTATATTATTTTCCTTTAAAAGTTCATAAAGATAATATTCCCATTCATCATATGGAATATTATCCATATATTCATCATATACATACGCAAAACCTGTATAGGCTTCCATAGCATCTTTCCTCTCTCTTTTTACTAGCAAAAGACCTGCGGGTAATCTATAACAACAGACTACCTGCAGGTTTAACTCAACATTAACACATATCAATTATGTACAACATAAAGCCTGGAATAAGCTTAAGCATTCTTTCCACAGCACTGCTTATACTTTTTTCCACTTCCACATGGACATGGATCATTACGTCCAATCTTCTTTCCCTTTACAATTGTACCTGATAACTTCTGTTTCTTGTATAATGCCTTTCTTGTTTCTTCATCAAGTAAAGCATCCCACTGTGGAAGTTCATATAACCAGTCTGCCTTGCAGCCAACCATATTGTAGTAAAGCTTTTCCTTATCATAGTCAAGGCTTACTTCTGTATCTTCTTCCATAGTCTCTATTGGATTAGGAGTCTTAAGGCTGTCATTGATTCCATCAAGAAATCCTGCCATAAGAAGTACTTCCACACCATACTTATCAGCAAGTTCCTTAACTGTTCCCTTAACTACTGTATCAGGAGCTGAAAGAATCTGTTCATAGATTGCCTTCTCCTGTGTAAAATAACTGCCCCAGAACTCATTAGCTGTTTTCTGATCCATCTCTGTCTGGTATGCAAGATTTCTCCATGTATCTAATAATGCCATTATATTTAACCTCTCTTTATTTAAGTAAACTGATTATAAAGTGATCCAACTGAATAATAATTATATGAACCACTCGAATTATACAGGTTCTGTGTCTGCAGCTTAGAAAGCTGTGCTGCTGAACTGCTGTATATTGATGAAGCACTTGAAGCAACTGACTGTCCATATGATGCTGTACTTGCAAACACTGACTTAGCTACTGCCATATCTGCATTCTTGAATGTAGTTTCATCAATTGAAAGCTTATTCTTACTGTCAACCGTGATGCCAAGCTTCTTAAGAAGTGCTGAATTCTGCTTTGTATTATTAACAACATTAGAAGCTGTTCTTAACACAGAATTATCTTCAGAATCTCCTACTGCCTCTATCAGTGAATTATAATCTTTAACAAATGATGATACTGCCTTATATATAGCATCCGTATCATATTTGTCAGATGTTGTTCCATCTTCATTCTTAACTGACTTTTTGTTCCACAAAGACACGCTCTTTAAATCCTGTGCATCATCAACAACCGCCGAAGCTGCATCCTTTGTTTTAGCTGCGTTAATTTTCTGTGATGATATCGTTGTTGTACTGCCGCTATCTGTCTTAGAAGAATCTTTAACAGGATTCTTTGCATAGTATGATTTAAGAAGCTGCTTATATGTTCCTGTCCTTATAGAATTATAAGTACTAAGATCAATACTTCCTATTCCAAAGGATGAACTACTATTTCCTGAATTAAGGCCTGCGAATAAAGCCGATATACTACTTGAATTATAACCTGAAATAGCTGCCATAATCATTCCTCCTTATCTGTCTGTTCCTCTGTCTAAGCGATAAATACATATACTAACCCTTAAAACTGATTTAGTTTCCCGTAATTCGTACAGAAATGCTAACTAGTTATCAGAAAGTCTCTGAATCATTTCCCACATAGCTTCAGCTGAATTAAAGTTCTCTGGAACTATGTCCACAGGAGTAATCTCTATATCAAATGTATCATTAAGTTCTCCAACGATTGATACTATATCGAAAGAATCTAAGATTCCATCATCTACAAGTGTATCACATGTTTCATAATCTACATCTGAATTAACCTCTGTCAAAATATCCATTAACTGATCCATTATTAATAACCTAACCTTTCTTATAAAAAATATCGTCATGAATAGACTCTTTGTTAACCTCTATTCCAATCATTCTTATATCTGATATAAACGTATTGCGTAAATAATTCACATAAATTATACACACTGCATTTATTCGCGCTCACATCTTAATATAAAAATCTGTCAGATAAAAAATATAACATATATGAATGTTAGTCAAGCATATTTTATTATAATTAACAACTACTTAACATATATTCGTGAATTAATTGTATCTGTGGCAGTCACATCCCTGTATAACTCAACACTTCCATCTTCGTTATATGCGGTAATAACAGGCATTCTTCTGCTTAAGAACAAATATATACCCTCTGTTATTGAATATGCACCTATATTATAAAATATTATCTTATCTCCTGTCTGTGGCTTTCCTATAGGAAGATTTTTTACAATCAGATCTGCCACTGTACAGAGTGAACCACATATAGTCCACTTTTCATCATCTGTTCCAGCTAGTGTATCAGATATATTTTTATCCCTTACTATTGTTCCATCAGCCTTTACATATGAATACGCAGGAATCTTCATAGCCATGGTCTGTCCATAATAGTTTACATGATTAATTCCTCCATCAACTATTATATACTGCTGTCCCTTATTAGTCTTTATATCTGCTACTCCGGTAACATATACGCCACAGTCTGCTGCCAGATATCTTCCCATCTCTAACGTAATATGATACTTTTCCTTGTAAGATGCCAGCAGCTCTGCTAATTCTTTAAGCATATCATAGTTATTTTCATATGCTGCATCTCCAAAATATGCAACAGGAAGTCCTGGACCATACTCAAGCTCTTCTGCCTTGAAGCCATATTTCTCATACAGCCTGTCACATAGAGCATCCAGCCATTCTATTTCATTTTTTTTATAATATCAAACTTTTTCTTCTGTGTACCTGTATAGCACTGCAGGCCCAATATGTTAATATAAGGATGTGACTCTCTGTTTTTAATAATCATTTCTATATCTGATTCATCAAGTCCGAACTGATTGCCACTTGTTACCCTTAGAAGAACATTTATCTTTAATTCTCTTGTGGCAGCACAATCAGACAACAGCCTATACTGTTCAACAGACTCCACTGTATACACGCCTACACCGCCACAGTCATCCATAACATGACATATATCCTTTTCTTCCTTGTTAACTCCTGAAAGAACCACATCCTGCATGTTAACCTTTTCACGCTCGCATATTGCAAACTCTCCTGGTGAACATACCTCATATTTAGTATTAAGTGACTTGAATGCATCTACTAAAAATGGATTAGCTTTCATGGCATAACACAGTGTTATATCATTTCCTAATATAGTCTGGATGTCATGTATTCTTTTACCAAGATGCTCCTTATCCAATATATATATTGGTGTTCCATATTGATTGGCAATCTCAATGATTTTTTCTGTACTAAGCATTATATCCCTCCATCAAAGCCTTTCTATCTATCTTTCCATTTTTTGTAAGTGGCATAGCTTCAACATTAACAAGCACCTCTGGTATCATAAACTTAGGAATCTTTGATACAAGATAATGTGTAAGTGACTTGTTGTCAGCATTTCCTTCATAGAAAGCATATATCTTATTCTGTTCCTGTTCATATATGCAACATGCTCTCTGTATGCCATCCATGGAGTTAATCGCCATCTCTATCTCACCAAGCTCTATCCTGTGTCCATTGTGCTTTATCTGGAAATCCTTTCTTGAAGAGAAGCACATCTCCCCCCTCTCGTTGTAATAACCAAGATCACCTGTTCTATATATTATCTCGTTATAATATGGATTAAGTGGATTCTGTACAAATGCACTATCTGTCTTTTCCCTGTTATTAAAATAGCCCATAGTTACCGCTGTTCCTGATACACATATCTCACCAGTTTTCTTAGGCTCGTCTGCGCATATCTGATTATTATTCTCATCTAAAAGGAATACTCTTTCATTAGGAAATGCACTTCCCATTGGTAGTACATCTTCAAGTTCAAACTCCCTGTCAACAATATAATAAGTACAGTTACACGTAATCTCTGTTGGTCCATACACATTGACAAACATAGCATCAGGATATATTTCTCTCCACTTGTTAAGATGCTTTATCGGCATAACCTCTCCTGAGAATATAACCTTGTTGATACTTTCAGGAACTTTATAATCAAATCCGTTAAGCGTTGTTACTATACATAAAGCTGAAACAGCCCATATAAGTGTAGTAACCTTATTATCATCAAGATAGTCAAGAAGTCTTGTAGGAAATGAAAACATTGACTTTGGAATAATCTGCAATGTTGCCCCACACTTAAGACTTGAATATATATCCTTGACTGATACATCAAAATCAAATGGCGCCTGGTTGCCTATAACATCATTTTCTGATATTCCAAATGTATCAGTAAAACAGTCAATAAAGTCAATAACTGAGCGGTGATTAACAACAACACCCTTAGGCACACCAGTTGAACCAGATGTGAATATTGCATATAAAGGATCAATATCAAGCGAGCTGGCCTTTATAGAAGCAAGCCTGTCCCTGATTTCATCAGTAACCTGTGTTTCAAGCAGGTCCTCTATATATATTATCTTTCCAGTAAACTCAAGCTTAGCTGCTTTTTTCTCATTTTTCCTGTTTGTAACTATTATATCTGCCTCAAGAGTGTCAAGAATACCATGTATTCTTTCTGCCGGATGTCCTGGTTCTAATAACACATAAAAATTATCAGTCATAACTACACCCATAAACGCAGCAAGTGCGACGCAGCTCTTATCCATATATACAGGAACTGCTCTTCTTACTCCAACATACTCTGACAATCCAGCCGCTATAGCTGTTGCGTTATCCACAAGCTCTGTATATGTCATAGATGACTTGTCATCTGCTACAGCTGTCTTTAATGGATATTTTTCCTTTGAATTATACAAATAATCCAATACATTCTTTATCATCATTGATTACCTTTCTTAATTAAAGTGTTAAAAAATACCTTTTCTATATAACTAAAATATGATACCATTTTTATTATTAAAAATCCATAGTATTACGTAAATTGCAGTTCAATAAAGCAATCCGTATACATCATCAGAAACAAAACAGCCAACAGAATGGAGATATCATGAAAAAGTTTAAAAGAATCGCTGCTCTTGCCGTTGTGATCGCATGGGCTGCCCTTATTATCATCACTCTCATAACTGCCTTTATCGACAACGAAACAGCCCATACTTTATTCAAAGGACTCATATTCACCGATATTGTACTTCCCGTTGTTGCTTACGCAATGATGCTTATGTATAAATATCTTTCAGGTCGTAAACAGTAGTATCAACAATAGCGATGATTAAGAATATGCTTTCTTAATCATCGCTAATTTACACTCATCAATATAAATCTATATTTTAATTTTAAATTTTACTTTCCATAAGAGCTTACTCTATGAATAATCTCATGTCTTCCTGGTCCGTTTGATACCATTGTTATAGGAGCTTCGATTTCCTTTTCAATAGTTTCTACATAGTTACGGCAGGCTTCTGGAAGGTCTTCATAGTTCTTGATTCCTCTTATATCACACTTCCAGCCTGGAAGTACCTTAAATACTGGCTTAGCCTTCTCAAGTTCAGAAGTTGTTGGGAAGTCCTTAGTAACCTTTCCATCTATCTCGTAACCTACGCAGATAGGTATCTCATCAAGATATCCTAATACATCTACTACTGTAAGAGCAACCTCTGTTGTTCCCTGCATACGTACACCATAACGTGTTGCAACTGCATCAAACCATCCCATTCTTCTTGGACGTCCTGTTGTAGCACCGAACTCGCCGCCATCACCGCCGCGCTTTCTTAACTCGTCAGCTTCATCACCAAATATTTCACTTACAAATGCGCCAGCTCCTACTGCTGATGAGTATGCCTTAACTACTGTAACGACATCCTGGATAGATGCAGCTGGAATACCTGCACCAATAGCGCCGTAAGGTGCAAGTGTTGAAGATGATGTAACCATAGGATATATTCCATGGTCTGGATCCTTAAGAGAACCTAACTGTCCTTCAAGAAGAATCTTCTTTCCATCCTTAAGAGCCTGATGAAGGAATGCTGATGTATCACATACAAATGGCTTAACCATCTCCTTGTACTCCATAAGTGTATTAAATATATCCTCTTCCTTAAGAAGTGGCTTATGATAAAGATGCTCAAGCATAACATTCTTTAATGTACATACATTAGCAATCTTTTCCTTAAGTGCTTCTTCATCTCCGAATAACTCACTAACCTGAAAACCAATCTTTGCGTATTTATCTGAATAGAATGGAGCAATTCCGACTTAGTTGAACCAAATGACTTACCTGCAAGTCTTGCTTCCTCATATGTATCAAAATCAATATGATAAGGCATCATAATCTGTGCTCTATCTGACACAAGAATCTTAGGCATTGGAACATTTCTGTCTGTAATGCTCTTAATCTCATTTATAAGATAAGGAATGTTAAGGGCAACACCATTTCCAATAACACTTGTAATATGGTTGTAGAATACGCCTGATGGAAGAAGATGCAACGCGAACTTACCGTAATCGTTTATGATTGTATGTCCGGCATTACTTCCTCCCTGAAATCTTACAACGATATCAGATTCTTCAGCAAGCATATCTGTAATCTTACCCTTACCTTCATCTCCCCAGTTAGCACCAACAATAGCTTTTACCATAGTTTCCTCCATTCTGCTAATACTTAAATATAGCATATAACTTTAGCCGCTTTATGAATATACATAAAACCACAAATGTTATAATAACACAAGTAAGCAGTTTCAAGCAATGGGTTTATGAAATAACTTTGCAAATAATAATATTTTGCCTTCAAACGCCCTTTTCCTATACTGCCGTTATAACAAGTTTCCTCAATCCAGTTTACATAACCATTGTGCTGGCTGACTAAATTAACTATCTAAAGAACTTATCTTGAGTTATTATGGTTATTTTTATATAATGATGTAAGTGTCAAAAGTATAAAAAGTCGTTTCTACTTTCAGAAATTGCATGTATAAAGCCGATGTTTACACTTCTTGATTATGCCAAACGATATATGGATATGTGTAAAGACAGGCTATTAAAACTGCGCGTGAATTGCACATTTTAAGAAATTAAAGGATGGTATATAATAATGAACACTAAAAAGCACAATAGCAGAGCACCACTTACAGTGTTTTTTCTATCATTAATCATACTTATTGCATTATTTATTTATTATTTTTTTAATAATCACAATAACCATAAACCAGATAGTTCTCTATCAATGTCTGTTGATAACATTATAGAAACCTCATCTATTGAACCGGACTATATAAAATCAGCCGTGAATGAATATTCCATAAGCAGCCTTGATAACACTGACTATCCTGATAGTTTCAGCCTTGATATTCCTTACATAAGCCAATACCCACAGCTTCCTACCGGCTGTGAAATAACAGCACTTGCTGAGGTTTTACACTATCTTGGCTATAACATAGACAAAGAAGAGCTTGCAAGGAATTATCTTGATATGAAGGATATAGCAACTAAAGGCTGCTTTGTTGAATACTTCTGGGGTTCTCCATGGAAATCTTCTGGAAGCGGCTGCTTTGCACCTGCCATTGCAAATGCTGCAAATGCATTTTTCAAAGCAAATGATATCAGACATTCAGCTTATATAATGAGTTATCAGCCACCAGAAATGCTATATGTACAGCTGACTATGGGCCATCCTGTTATTGTGTGGACATGCTTTGATTATAATGTTACTGAAATCAAATATAACGAAGTTGTTCTTGATGATGGAACTGTATTTACCTGGCCAAGAAAGGAACATTGTGTCGCATTGGCAGGATACGATATTGTTAAAAGGACTGTCACTCTTGCCGATCCTACTTATGGAATTGTAGAAAGGGATATGGATAAGTTTGAAGATTATTATAAGAGATATTATTATCAGGCGGTTGTGATCGAATAGGTTGCGCGAGTAACGATGCATCCGAATCATTTATCTGATTCGGATGTCGCGGTTCTCCTCGAATAAGAAAAAAGAACCACCAGCAAAATTATGCAAGCACATTTTGCTGGTGGTCCTTTTTTCTTATTCTCATCGTTACTTACGCAAGCTATTGAGGGGAATTGGACCCCCGACCTCTTCATTACCAATGAAGTGCTCTACCACTGAGCTACAATAGCATAATTGCTGTTTTATATAACAGCAATTCTATTTATATCATTTTTGCATAAATTTATCAAGTATTATTTTGACTTATTGCCTTTCCTATCTTAGTTCTGGCACGTTGTATGGCATTATCGATAGATTTGGGGGGACGATTTAGTTCTTGCGCTATTTTTTTACGTAGTCTTTTCCACCCATAAGCAGTTTTATGACCTTCTTTCCAATGGGCTTAATGTTTCAAAAACCCTTTGTTCAAGATTCCCCCGTATATTCCCTGTCTATATATAGCAGCTCCGGATTCTGTTCGTATATGCCAGCCAATGTGTCCACAAGCTTCATGTCAGCATTATCATCAGCACTGTTTACTGGCTCATCAAGTGAAATATAGCCATTTAAAGGTGCATTCTTCTTGGTGTTTGAAGCTTTAACTGCATTCATTATCTGTCCATTGATACATAGTGATGCAAATGTCATAAACGAGGCTTCCTTATCTTTATCGTATGTGGTCACCGCCTTATATAACCCAATCATACCTTCCTGTATAAGATCATCTTTTTCTCCACCAACTATATACATAGCATGTGCCTTTTTTTCTTACAAGATTCTTATATCTTTCCATAATCGCATCTACGGCTCTCTCATCGCCATTACGATACATGCTTACAAGTTCTTCATCGCTGTATAACTCATAATGTTCCATAGACACAAACACCTCATTCTTTTTAGCTGTTATCTACATGCTTCTCTGCCTTACTATTTCAAACGCCATAACACCTGCCACTGATGCATTAAGTGAATCTATATCACCTTTCATAGGAATAGATGCAACAAAATCACACTTTTCCTTTACCAGTCTGCTCACGCCATTTCCTTCGTTACCTATAACAAGTCCAATAGGTCCTTTAAGATTAAGGTTATACATAGTCTCTCCACCCATATCGGCACATACAAACCATAGTCCCTCTTTCTTAAGTGACTCTATAGTAGCTGCTATGTTAGTTACCTTAGCTACTGGTGTATAGTTTATAGCTCCTGCAGATGTCTTGGCAACTGTAGCTGTAAGCCCTACAGCTCTTCTTTTAGGTATAATAACACCATGCGCACCAGCCAGATTAGCTGTTCTTATGATAGCACCAAGATTATGAGGATCTTCTATCTCATCAAGTATAAATATAAACGGATCTTCTCCCTTGCTTCTGGCAGCCTCAAGTATATCCTCAACATCAGCATATTCGTAAGCTGCACCTATAGCAACCACTCCCTGATGATGTCCTGTATTAGCAAGCCTGTCAAGTCTTTCCTTCTCTACATAGCTGATGATTGTGGATGTCTTCTTTGCTTCCCTGACTATGCTCTTAACTGGTCCATCCTGACACCCATCAAGTATATATAGCTTATCTATTGTCTTTCCTGAACGAAATGCCTCAAGAACCGCATTACGTCCTTCAAATGTTAATTCCTTATATCGCATTATCTTAAACTCCTATTTCTGCTGTACAGATTCGTTACACATAATCAGATATCACTTATCGCTTTTTTCACTCTCAAGATAATCTAGTGCATCTTTTATAAGCTCACACATACGTTCATATCTTCCTGACATGTACAGATATCCCATAAGTGCTTCAAAACCTGTTGCACGTCTATAGTCACTTATTGAAGCATTTTTTAGCAGATGTATATGACTTGGCATTGCGGCCTCTTTTATACACGCCTTCCTCTTCCTCTGACAGCTTATCCTCAATATATCCTATCATCTTAGACTGTGACTCAGCCTTTACTATACTGCTTGCCATTCTGTTCATCTTATTAACCTGTGTGTTGCCCTTTGTAACTATCATAGTTTTTACCACAAGATCAAATATGCTGTCACCTATATAAGCAAGCACAAGTGGAGAAAGCTGTCTGGGACTCACCTCTTTAAGTCCCAGACTCTTCCATATATCATATGTAAGATTGTCCTTACTTATACCTTCTATATGACTATCACTTTTTATTATGCTCTCTTCCATCTGACACCTTCTCTTGTATCTTCAAGAACAATTCCCTTAGCAGTAAGCTCATCTCTTATCTCATCAGCTCTTGCAAAGTTTCTGTCTTTTCTTGCCTGCTGTCTTTCATTAATAAGCGCTTCCACATCTTCATCAAAGAAGTTCTTCATCCTTAACAACATTAAGACCAAGTATGTCTGCAAGCTTTACTATGCTTTCCTTAAGTGCTGTAATATAAGCCTTTGTATCAGTCTCTGATGAGTTGGAATTAGCCAGACTTTACAAGTTCAAATACCGCTGATATAGCATCTGCTGTATTAAAATCATCATCCATGGCTGCTTCAAACTTCTTATAAATATCCTTTGTTAAATCAAGCACCTTCTGTTCTTCAGCTGTCATAGGTAAATCATCAGCTGTCTTTTTCAAGATGTGTAAGATTCATAACTGATGTCACTATTCTGTCAAGACTGTTCTTCGCTGATTCCATAAGCTCATGGCTGAAATTAATCGGATTTCTGTAATGTGCAGAAAGCATGAAGAATCTTAACACCTGAAGGTCATATTCTTTTGCTATATCTCTTACTGTAAAGAAGTTTCCAAGTGAATTTGACATCTTTTTGTTATCTATATTAAGAAATGCATTATGCATCCAGTACTTTGCAAAAGGAACACCATTCGCAGCTTCTGACTGTGCTATTTCATTCTCATGGTGTGGGAATATAAGATCCTCTCCGCCTGCATGGATATCGATCTCATCTGCAAGATACTTCTTTGCCATAACAGAACATTCTATATGCCATCCTGGACGTCCCTCGCTCCATGGTGATTCCCAGTATGGCCCTCCGTCCTTCTTAGGCTTCCATAACACGAAATCAAGTGGATCTTCCTTCTCATCCTCACCTGAAACCTTAAGCTTATGTGCATCATCTCTATGTCCTGCTTCAAGATCATCTATATTCTTCTTAGAAAGCTTTCCATAACCTTCAAACTTTCTTGTTCTGTAATATACAGTTCCATTTTTTTCGTATGCATAACCTTTATCGACAAGTGTTTGGATCATGCTTATCATTCCATCTATTTCTTTAGTGGCAAGTGGATGGGTTGTAGCCGGCTTTATATTCATGCCTGCCATATCCTTCTTGCATTCTTCTATATATCTTTTAGATATTTCTTCTGCTGTAACGCCCTCTTCTATAGCTCTTTTAATAATCTTGTCATCTACATCAGTAAAGTTTGATACATAGTTTACATCATATCCTTTATACTCCAGATATCTTCTTACTGTATCAAACACTATCATAGGTCTTGCATTTCCTATATGGATAAGATTGTATACAGTAGGACCGCATACATACATTTTAACTTTTCCTTCTTCTAAAGGCTTAAACTCTTCCTTACGTCTTGAAAGTGTATTATATATCTTCATAACATCCTCATTTCTACGCATAACATATATCCTTGCCTATATGTTACTCGTCATCTTCATCTCTTCTTGATTCATTAACCGAATTCTCAAGCTTGGCAAGCCGCTTCTTTAACTTCTGATTCTGTTCCCTAAGCTTTTCTATCTCGTTCATAACCGGATCTGGGAGGTGTATCTGATCAAGATCAGTTTCAACCCTTACATTATCCCTTATAACAATTCTGCCTGGAACACCAACTACTGTAGAATTCGCTGGAACATCCTTTACAACAACTGAACCTGCACCTATCTTACAGTTGTCACCTATAGTAACAGAACCAAGTACCTTTGCACCTGCACCTATCATAATATTGCTTCCAAGTGTCGGGTGTCTCTTGCCCTGCTCTTTACCAGTTCCACCAAGAGTTACTCCCTGGTAAAGTGTTACATTATCCCCGATAATTGTGGTCTCACCAATAACAACACCGTGTCCATGATCAATAAACAATCCTTCACCTATTGTAGCACCTGGATGAATCTCTATACCCGTCTTTCTTGCAGTCTTTTGTGATAATCTCCTGGCTCTGTAAAAATGGCCTTTCTCATATAATTTATGAGCTTTTCTATACTTTAACAACGCCCAGAAACTAGGATAAAGAAACACCTCCATCTTAGTCTTGATAGCTGGATCCCTATCCATAATCACAGCCATTTCCTGCTTTATAAAATCTAAATATTTCATATCTGATAACTTCCTAACTATTCATATGATCTTAATTCATTATATGATGTATTTTATCTCAGATATGCTGTTGTATATTTATGTTCTTTATACTTCTCTTTTTGCAGCACATCCGTTACAGCCGCTGCAACAGTTTGTCATATCAGAATCACCATATATATAATTAGACACTGAAACAAGACTGCATATAGCCTGTGATGATATACCTTCTCCTGTTCCTGTGAATCCAAGTCCTTCTTCTGTTGTTGCTTTGATATTCACCTGGTTAATATCAAGCTTAAGCGTCTTTGCTATATTCTCACGCATAGTGTCTATATACGGACGCATCTTAGGTCTCTGTGCAATAATAGTTGCATCTATATTCTCTATAATATAATTATTCTCATCAAGAAGCGCACCAACATGCTCTAAAAAAAGCTTCATGCTTGATATTCCCTTGTATCTGTCATCAGAATCCGGGAAATGCTTTCCTATATCTCCAAGTGCTGCTGCACCAAGGAGTGCATCCATGATAGCATGAAGAAGTACATCAGCATCTGAATGTCCAAGAAGTCCCTTCTCATATGGTATCTCCACGCCGCCAAGGATAAGTTTTCTATTTTCAACTAATTTGTGAACATCATAACCCAGTCCAACTCTCATATGCTAACCATACCTTTCTATGATATCGTATATTTTCAAATTTATTCTTATCTTTATAAGTAAAACACATTTTTATAACATTTACAAGCACATATTAATAAACATAGCATTATTATATGTTTGTATTTTATCGCACTATCACCTTGATACATCCAGCATCACTTCTTATCCAGCTGTCTTTTTTCTCTTTTCGTCAATATCAGGTGTCTTACTGCTGCTACAGGATGATGTAATATCATCCTTGGACCTGAATATCGCATAACCGCTTTAATCTTATCCCTCATATCAGGCTTATAGCAATGAACTTTACAGTTAGAACAAAATGTCTTTGTTTCCATAAATGGACATTTATCGCTTCTCATACTGGCATATTCTGCCAGTTTCTGACACTCACTGCACATAAGGCTTCCTGTATGATGATTACCACGGCAATACAGTTGTATCATCTGCGTGACCATCTCTTTTTCTCTGTTCACGTTTTCTGTTAATATCTGTATTTTTCTTTTCATCTTACATACCTCTTTCACTCTATATCAGCAAAGCCAGAGCTTTAACTCTGGCTTTATATCATATCATCTAACTTACTCTTCCGCGCTCAACCGAATATGTCCTGTCAGCTATTCTCATCGTAGACTGTCTATGCGATACAAGCACAACCGTCTTATCATTTCTTTCCTTAGCTATTGACTTAAGTATAACCGCTTCATTCAGGCTGTCGAGGTTGCTTGTTGGTTCATCTAAAAGCACCAGGTCTGAATCATGCAAAAACACTCTTGCAAGACCTATTCTTTGTTTTTCACCACCAGAAAGTGTATCACCAAGCTCACCAACAGGAGTGTCATATCCTTTAGAAAGTGTCATTATAAAATTGTGTATTGATGCCTTTTTGCAGGCATTTTCTATATCCTCATCAGTCGCATCAAGCCTTGCTATTCTTATATTATTTCTGATACTGTCACAGAAAAGATGAGTATCCTGTGTCATATAGCTTTCCATGTTTCTAAGATCATTAGTATTAACAGTCCTTATATCACGCTTTCCTATACTTATTGTTCCACTATCTGTATCCCAGAATCTCATAAAAAGTTTAAGAAGCGTTGACTTTCCACTACCACTCTTTCCAACTATTCCTGTAACTTCACCTTTTAATATATTTATAGAAAAATCATCCAGTATCTTTTCATCATCATATGAAAATGTAACATTTTCTGAACTTATCCCATCAAAAACAGCATTTTCCTCTCCAGAAACCTCATCAACAACCGGATTTTCATCAAGTATATTTAACACTCTGTTTCCTGCTGCAAATGTGCTTTGCAATGTGCTTCCAAGTGATGCCAATGCAACAGCTGGTCCAAACGATGAAAATAGAGCTATTGATGTAAGAAGTACTCCATCAAAGCCTATACTTCCACAAGCATAAAGAAAAGCCCCTGTAAACAACATTATGATATCAAACACAAGTATACATACATTAGTAACTGCTGTATTAATACCAGCCTTATCTTTCATACGTCTGGAATACTCTGAAAGTTCATCAGTCTGCATATTCATGGCATTAAGCCTTTTATTTCCAAAACCATACTGTATTATCTGCTGCACACCTCTTAAGCTATCCAGCACAAAGCTGCTAAGCTCACCTGACTTTGTACGATAAACCATGCCATCATCGCCACCAGCCTTTGATGCCAAAAGCGGTATAACTACACCTGTCACAATATAAGCAACAAGAGCAACTACTGCTAATATCCAGTGAAATGAACCTATATACACACACATTATAACTGTATACAAAACAGCAATTGCTATTGGTGATATTGTATGTTCATAAAACACCTCAAGAAGCTCTATATCTGATGTTATAACCGATATGAGATTTCCCCTGTCCCTGCCCTCAAGCTTTGCAGGACACAAGTTTCTTAACGCTTTAAACACCTTATCTCTTATAATAGCTAACAATCTGAATGCTATAAAATGATTGCATGACTGTTCTGCATATCGAAATCCAGCCCTTACAAGTGCAAAAACAATAACACTTATAAATATAACCTTAAGTGATAAACCTGTATCATAACCAGAAGCATCAAGTATTGCATATCCTCCAAATATCGTTATAAAGGAGGCACACAGATGACCTGCAAGACCCATAAATATAGCTATAATCATATATCCTGTAAGTGGCTTAACAAGTCCTATAAGTCTTAACATAACAGTTAATCCACTACGTCTCTTTATCTCATTATTCATACTAATCCTCATTTCTATACACGTTTTATATATTTTCCATTTCACACTGTGTATTCCACAAGCTGGCATATATACCATTTTTTTTCAAGAAGTGCTTCATGTTTTCCACATTCAGCTACATAGCCATCGCTAAACACATATATATTGTCAGCTTTAACAACATTAGCAAGACGATGTGATATAAGAATAACCGTTTTTGTTCTGGCAAGATTATGAACCTCTGCCATAATATCATCCTCGCTCTCAACATCTATATTAGATGTCGCCTCATCAAATATATATACACTGTTATCACGCATAAGCGCCCTTGCAAGTGCCAGTCTCTGTCTCTGTCCACCCGACAGGTTAGATGCCTGCTCATTAAGTTTCATATCAAGGCCACCCTGCTCTTTTATATAACCATCAAGCTTTACATGTCTTAAGACTTCCCACATTTTATCATCTGCAGCATCAGGATCTGACATGCGCAGATTATCTCTTATAGTTCCTTTAAACATATAACTCGGTGACTTATGTACGTAACGTTTTCCATTAATGATTTTTCGCTTATATCTGAAAGCCTTACTCCACCTATAATTATGCTTCCTCCAAAATTTTCATTCTTTTTAGTAAGAATACCTGCAAATGTAGACTTACCACATCCACTCTCTCCTACTATTGCAGTAAAGCTTCCCATCGGACATTCAACATTAATATTTTTTAATATTGGTCTTTCTGTTTCATACGCAAACTGCACATTTCTAAAGCTTATATTATGATTGTCCGGAAACTCCTTATTCCCCTTCTCACTTTCTTTCATATCAAGAAAATGAAATATCTTATCACTTGCAGCCATTCCATTCATAGCTATATGAAAAAATGACCCGAGCTGTCTCATAGGTATAAAAAAGTCTGCTGATAAAAGAATAATAAGCAGACAGCCTGCCATATCTATATGTCCACTTCTAAACTGAAGTACGGATACAATAAGTCCAAGTGCAGCACCTCCATATGCAACAAAATCCATAATAGAAATGGAATTCAGCTGCATTGTCAGCACCTTCATTGTGATTTTCCTAAACTTTTCCGACTCTTCATTCATCTGACTGTTCTTATATTCATCCGCCTGGTATATCTTAAGAGTTGTAAGTCCCTGCAGATTCTCTAAAAATGTATCACCAAGTGCTGTATACTGATCCCAATACTTAGATAGCAGCTTTTTTGCCCATGTCTGGACTGCTGCTATAGATACAGGTATCAAAGGTACGCATATAAGAAGAATAACTGCTGATGTAACATTTATAGTGCATACATATACAAAAAGTGTCAGTGGTGCCAGCATTGCATAAAAAAACTGCGGAAGATATGCACCAAAGTATGTTTCAAGCTGGTCTACACCTTCTACTGTTATCTGCACAAGCTCTGATGTCTTTATCTTTTCATTATATGAAGCCCCCAATCTTAACAGCTTTTCATATATAAGATTCCTTAATGTTTTCTTTACCGTCTTAGATGATTTATAACTCATTCTTGCTGAAAATATATTGCATATGAAACGAATCAAAAAACATACAGCCGAAACTGCCGCAAGCTGTAATATTCTTTGTTTTAAATCCCTGTATCCTTTGTTACTGCAAGTGTTGCTATAAAAGACGTTATCATAGTCATAAAAACTATGTTCGATATAAGAGCTATCCATTGAAACAACACATTACCCGCTATGTATTTTTTTTGCTATCGGTACTATCTGTACCAGACGTTTTTTTATCATATTATTTATTCATCCTTTATTTAAACAATTTAATAATCTGTTAGAATTATATCCCACCACTTTATTTAATAATTTCATACTTTTAAAATTTCATACTTTTTAAATATTGACGGTTGTATGCAACTATTTTAGGATGTGTGGTTCTAACACTTGTTAGTTTATTTAAACCTTTTATTAATAATTTATCTCATTTTTATGTTATGTGTCAAGTGGAATTACATTGGAGATTGGAATTGGAAATAAATTGGAGATTGGAATTATTGACAGTTGAAATAAATTGAAATAATTAAAATTGATTAGAAACATTTTAAAAGCCCCTGCAATCTTTATCTTTAAGATCGCAGGGGAGAAAAAATAATACTCACAATGGAATTATATACCATTATGATGAAAGGAGGGAGAATTCTAATCTTTGTTAGAAACTAGAATTCAATATGAAAATAAAATCTTGTAAAAAGTATTTGTAATGGTAGTTATAAAATAGCATACATGTTTTATTTTTTCAAGTCCTTTTATACATTTTTGCCTATTACCACAAGTTTAATGTGCATTTTTTATGCAACTTGTACACTTCATTGTTTAAGTTTAAAAAAGATAATATTTTTTAAATTTTTTTCAAAAAAAGTATTGACAACTAGTGCATTTTAATATTATAATAGCGAAGCAGTTTGCGTGAGACAAAATGCAAACAAACGAACGGGATCTTAGCTCAGCTGGGAGAGCATCTGCCTTACAAGCAGAGGGTCACAGGTTCGAGCCCTGTAGGTCCCATTTAGAACGAAAGTTCTAATATATTATATATTTTCTTTTGTGGCGAGATAGCTCAGTTGGCTAGAGCACACGGTTCATACCCGTGGTGTCGTGGGTTCAAATCCCTCTCTCGCTACTTTTTTATGTCTAAAAATCTCTCTGAACCCCCATAAATACTGAAAGAAAGGAGAGATTGTATATCATTGGTTCATTGCAGACTTGCAAAGGTAACACAAGAGGTAACACAAAACATTTGTTCTGTAATAATTATTCCTTACGAAAATATAAAATTATTTATTATACAAAGATAATATCTTATAAAATCTGTTAAAATAAAAAGACAGCTTCTACATCATTATAGACATAAAAGCTATCTTCTTGAAATTCTAATTCTCAAACAATAATTAATCTCTTTTATACTGTAAGAGTCTTTTCTAATAGTGCTTTAGCAGCTTCATACTGTTTGCGTGATTTTTTAGCTATCTCACAAGCTTCATCAATACTACCTGTACTTTTAGCTATATTCTCAATGATTTCAACAAGCATTTCTGCTTTTTCCTCTTCTGCATATTCCTTCGCATAATCTTTAATTATGTCACACATAGAATCAACTCCTTCCCATCATTCTTAAAAGTATGATAACCTATCCGATAATTCTGGAAACTTATCATTATCAATCTCTTTCTGTAAGAAACATTTCATAAGTTCTCCTACATCTGTATTATCGGTATCTGCATACTGTGTATTAACAAACACTCTTGATAATCCATCATCTACAGTTGTATTAGTTTCTCTTATAACTGAATCAATATGGTAGATTGTTCTTCCCAGCCTGAATACATCATACTCTGAAATATATACAACTATGACATCTGGTATTTCTGAAAACTTCTGTCCCTTTTCAGAAAATCTTGATACAATACTTGATGCATTATATCTCACTCGTCTTACATCATCATTAACATTCTCTTTCTGTATCTCTATGTTGCACATTGTTCCATTTCCCAATGTACATAATGCATCAAGTCTTACTGCTCTTCCAAATATATTGGCAATACTGTCTTCCGATATCACTTCTTCTACTATAAGCTTCTTATCGTCAAGTATTACCCTTAGTATCTCCTCGACATACCTCCCTAGATTCTGCTAACTTCTTAAACATAACATCATCTATTGGTCTTAGCAGTCTTACTCTTTTTATTAACTCATTAACCCTATCCAAACAATACCCCTTTCTTTTGTTTTTAAGCCGTCCCCTTCTCTTTTTGTAAACCATAATCTTTATATACTGTTTGCTATATTATTATATAATAGTTATACTTACAAATCAACATATATGTTATCAGTATTTTTTATTGGTATCTTTTTTATTTTCTTATGTATTTTATTTATTACACAAAGCTATACATATGTTTGATACATAACATAATTCTTTATAATAACCATGTACTAAACATTCTCATCAAATTCTTTATCACATATATACTAAACTTTTCACCTTTTTTATGTCTAAAAATCTCTCTGAACCCCCATAAATACTGAAAGAAAGGATAGATTGTATATAAATCTGCTAAAATAAAAAGACAGCTCCTACATCTTATCACAGACATAAAAGCTATCTTTCTAATATTATCAATCTCTTTCTGCAGAAAACAATATATCACCTTATATAAACCGATGTGCCTATTTTCTCGCCCATGTTAACCTTAGTCTCATATCCAGCTACTGTATTTACCAGTATATCCTCATCCGGTATGATTGCATTCTTTTTAAATATAAGCACTACTGTTGAACCGCCATATTCAAAATAACCTTTTTCAGCTCCCTTTTTAGTCCTGCACTTTTCCATATTATTGACAATTCTGCCAACCAGAGAGCTCCAACTTCCATCACTATGACATCTCCAAAGTTTTCTGTCCTATGTACACAATATTCTCTGGTATTTTCCTTTGTATATAGGATATACATCATTTGCTATTGGATTAACTGTATGAAACACTCCATTAATATGCCTTTCATGGCTTTTAATCCCATCGTCTATAAAATGAAATCTATGATAATCATCCACACACAGTCTGAATATCCCTATATATCCACCCTCATATTTTTTTGCAAGCTCACCATCTCTTAAAAGTTCCTTAAGCGTATATCTTGTATTCTTTATAAGAAATGATGACTTTTCATCTATAAAATACATACTCAGCCTTGCATCACAAGGACTTATAAGAGAGGTTTTGTTCATATCAATCCGTCTGTTCTGTGGCTTTATTTTTCTTGTAAAAAAATCATTGAATGACAAATAATCCTTATATGTGCTTTTCTCATATAAAGACATGTCAATATTATTTGCTTTTATAAACAACGGTATTAACAATCTTGAACTATGCATATCAAGTATTGTTTTACAAGCTTCTGACAACCAGGGTTTTATCAAGAATGATGTTATCACTCTTCCAGCTTTAGTTTCATACATATATTTTATCAGCTTATCCTGTGCATCATCTTTGCCAACCATCTTTCTATGTCTGTCAACAGCCTGCATACTTCCTTACCTCCCCATCACTTAACATAATCTACCAAACTACATTTACACCACTATTCATAAACAGTCCAAAAGCTATGTCTAACAGTTTTTAACAAAGCCTTTTGCAGCAATCAGCTCATTCTCCACATAAGCCAATGTGTTGTAAACATATATATAACAGCCATAGCAACTACAAACACAAGCACTGACAGCATAAGATTGTTTGGTTTTTTGAATTTAAAGTTTGTTACAAACAATAACGCTGTGATAAACACTGCCACCTTCAGCACTATAAGAAACATGTTGTCCGGAAATACCGGTCTTAACATATATAATATAGGTAAAATAACCGATATTGATGTTATTGGCATCCCCTCGGTAGTACTTTCTGTTTTCAGATGTTTCATTCTGTCTTATCTGTTCCTTAACATTATAAAATGCAAGTCTTATAAGTCCAGCCAGTCCATATATCATAAGGCAGACAATCCCGATAATATCTGTTATACCGATTTTATAGCATATTACGATTGGCAATATACCAAAACATACTATATCGCACAGTGAATCTATCTGTATGCCATAACATTTTTCTTCATCCGTTCGATTTTTTTTAGTTCTCGCTATCTTGCCATCAAACATATCACACAAGCCCGATAATGCAAGACACACTATTGCTCTTTTAAAATGTCCATCCATGCACAAAGTTATTCCATACATAGATATCATCATACTTATATATGTAAGTACAACTGTATAATCATAAAAACCAATCATTTGTATTCCTCTTCTTCTATCTATAATCAATGTTAAAGTCATCAACTCCAACTATTTCTTTCTTAGTAAATCGCCCTATGTATATATGCGCAAACATTGTAAATACTGCACTGACAAAAAGCTCTGTATAAAAAGCTTACTGATCTGCTTAGCACCAGTCCTGCCGTAATAAGATTACTTCCAAAAACAGGAAGATATATCACCCTGAAAAGTGCCTCACTTATACCCATACCTCCCGGTAGCGGAAGCATATCGACCGAAAGAGATATAACTGCCTGCAGCATAACAACCGTATACATACCAGTTCCTTTTTAGCCCAAACGATCTATATATAAAATATGTTGTAAAAAAAATACGCTGTCCTTTGCAATATAGTAATAAAAAATACCTTAACTACAACTAAAACATGCTTCTTTAAATATGCTGCCGTTCTTCTATACACTTCCATGGCATCGTTTAATCTGTCTATCCTTTGATTATCACTCTTCATAATATGAAGTCTTTCAAGCACACGGATAACCAAACTGCATATGTTAGTTGCTAACCTGTTATTAAAAACCAGAATCAGCATCGCTGCTATACATATTATATTAAGAATTATTCCAAGATAAAACACAAAATGTATTCCATCCAGCCTTTCATTTATAAATGTTCTGTCAAACAGCATAAGCCATACTCCTACAGCTACAAGTACAGCTTTATATGTAATAGTTATAATCATAAGTATAACTGTAGCAAATGGTATAGGAATCCTGTTCCTTTTCATATAATATACCTGCATAGGCTGTCCGCCCGAAGCAGATGGTGTAATACAGCTAAAGAAAAAAACCTGCACACGAATATAAAAAGCAGGTGAATCTACGTGTCCTGATACCAAATGTTCCAAAAAGATAATGTATAATATGGGATTCACCATATATAAACAATACAATAAAAATCACAGACAGTACAACCCATACCGGATCTGCCATCTGCATTTTTGCCCACACCTCTGAAAGACTGTCGCCAGAGCCATGAAACACATAGTATAACGTTATCATGAACAGTATAATCAGAAACATACCATTTAATATATTTTTCTTATTTCTCTTCAATACATTTTTCACTTACTTGCTTCCTTTACACTATTCATAATATTGAGCAGAAATCTATATACTCCTGTCTTGTTAACAACCAGCCAGCACACCTCAGATATCGCAACTGCTGATATGACATCGGCAATAACATGTTGTTTGGTCACAAGTGTGGAAATAAATACCATAACAGCTATCACTGCTGCCATATTCTTAAAACTAACCGGATATTCTTTAATATTTCTCACACCGATATAGCAATTCCAGCTTACAAGACAATGAATCGATGGAAACAGATTATCAGCTGCATCAATCTTATATAAAAATCTCAAAAACACATGAAAATATATCTTCTCCTATGATATCTGGCCTGATATTATAAGTAGGAATAACTATAAATAATATAGCGCAACATGTACGTGTTATAATATCAAATGTAACAAATCTTGCGCATTCATATCTACCCACACGTGCACTTGCTATATAATATATAATCCAGGATATATAACATCCGAAATACACCACAACAAATACAGGAATAACCGGCGTTGCCCTGTCTATGGGAAGTGTCATATCAAAATGCTTCATATCCGCATTAATACGCCTTGTTCCCCAGTACACAAGCATATTCCATGAAAAGCACGCAATAAGCGGTATTATAGCATACACAGGTATTATTCTGTTAATGTGATTAAATAATTTTTTTATATTTGTTCTGACTGAATTTTTCAAATGTTATATATCCTTTAATGTAAATTTCTGTTATTAAACGTTAATCTGTGCTGTAAGTCCAAGATCATCAGCATTAGCATCTAGTATTGGCTTAATAACTTCAGCAAGATACTCTTCCACCTGTTCCTTAGAACGTCCTACATACTTGATAGGATCAAGCTTAGCCTGAAGTTCCTCAAGTGTAACTCCAAACATAGGATCAGCTGCTATAAGTTCAAGAAGGTTATTATCAAGACCTTCCTGCTTAACTCTCTTTCCTGCTATCATAGAAAGCTCTCTGATCTTCTCATGAAGCTCCTGTCTGTCTCCGCCAGCTTTAACAGCATCCATCATAATATTCTCTGTTGCCATGAATGGAAGCTCTGCCATCATGTGCTTGATAATAACCTTATCATATACAACAAGTCCGTCAACAACATTAAGATAAAGATCAAGTATACCATCTACTGCAAGAAAGCCTTCCGGTACAGAAAGTCTCTTGTTAGCTGAATCATCAAGTGTTCTTTCAAACCACTGTGTACTTGATACAATAGCTGGATTAAGTGCATCACATAAAACATAGTCAGCAAGTGAAGCCATACGCTCACTTCTCATTGGATTTCTCTTATATGCCATAGCTGATGAACCAATCTGTGACTTTTCAAATGGTTCCTCAACCTCTTTAAGATGCTGTAATAATCTTATATCGTTAGAGAACTTGTGTGCTGATGCTGCAATACCTGCAAGAATGTTAAGCACTCTTGTATCAACCTTACGTGAGTAAGTCTGTCCTGATACAGGAACGCACTCTTCAAATCCCATCTTTTCAGCAATCTTTTTATCTATCTGGCGGATTTTATCCTGATCTCCATTAAAAGTTCGAGGAATGAAGCCTGTGTTCCTGTTGTTCCCTTACATCCAAGAAGCTTCATTGTTGATAACACATAATCAAGATCTTCAAGATCCATAACAAGCTCATTGAGCCAGAGTGTAGCTCTTTTGCCAACTGTTGTAGGCTGTGCTGGCTGGAAATGTGTGAAAGCCAGTGTTGGCTGTGCCTTATACTTATCAGCGAATTTAGATAACTCGTTGATAACATTAACAAGCTTCTTACGTACAAGCTTTAAACCTTCTGTCATAATTATGATATCTGTATTATCTCCTACATAACATGATGTAGCACCAAGGTGAATGATTCCCTTAGCCTTTGGACACTGAAGACCATACGCATATACATGCGACATAACATCATGACGTACTTCCTTTTCTCTCTTCTTAGCATCTTCATAGTTAATATCATCCTGATGTGCCTTAAGCTCATCAATCTGCTCCTGTGTAATAGGAAGTCCTAATTCAGCCTCTGTTTCAGCTAAAGCAATCCATAATTTTCTCCATGTTTTAAACTTCATATCTGGAGAGAATATGTACTGCATCTCCTTACTTGCATATCTTTCGGCAAGTGGTGTCTGATATCTGTCGTTCATCCTTGCAATCCGCCTTTCTTAAATTGTCATTATTCAACTTTAATCGTGATTTAGTCAGAAATCACTTTTTTATTATACCATATACATGCTATTCATTCAATGATTAACATTTTTCGTTTTATTGCACGTTTTACTGTGCAATTACATTTCTTGTTTTATTGCACATTTAACATTTCTCTTTTTATTCTTTCCATATATCTTTCTTAATCTTTTTTTATTTTCCCTGCATCTACATTAGGCTTTATATAATTATCAAATGCATAGTTCCATAACTCTTCTGATCCATCCATGGTATGCTCATTTCTTTTTAGAATCTGGCTAAGATGCACTCCTTTTTCCTGCCAGCTTTTTCCACATGAGGCGTTGTTAAGCATAACTGGCTGCACATTATCAAGAGTTCTTGCAAACTTTGCCTCTGGTGTCCTTCTTTCCTCGAATTCATCCCACAGACCTCTCATATATTCTGCCTGATCATTAGGCAGTAATCCAAATATCCTGTCAGCTGCTGCAAGCTCTCTTTCCCTCTGTGTTTTTTTAGCTTCCTCATCATACGCATATGTATCTCCTGCATCTATTTCAACTATGTCATGTATAAGAAGCATTGTCATAGTTTTTAAAACATCTATTTTTTCGTTGGCATACTCTTTTAAAAGTACAGCCATAATAGCCATATGCCATGCATGCTCTGCATCATTTTCTTTCCTTGAAGCATCTGATAGATATGTCTGCCTTCCTATAAGCTTTTCTTTATCTATTTCTTCTATAAACCTCATTTGTTTATTCAGTCTATCCTGCTCATTTTTATCCATAATTATAATCATTCCTCCTGATTTTATTGTATATTCCTCATACTATACGCCAAACATATATAGAAAAGGAGAGGGATTTCCCTCTCCTTAATAAAACGTCTGTTTATTCAGCCTATCAGCCCATCTCTCCACGAATATCTATTGTAGGTGGTTCGATTGGATAATTTCCAGTAAAACATGCATCACAGAAGCCAGTCTGGTTACATATCATCTCACTAAGCTTATCTGTTTCAAGATATCCCAGCGAATCTGCGCCGATTTCCTTACATATCTCTTCAACAGTTCTTCCTGATGCAATAAGCTGATCCTCTGATGGTATATCTGTACCAAAATAACAAGGATGAAGGAAGGCTGGTGAACTTATTCTTACATGTACTTCCTTAGCTCCTGCCTGTCTTAAAAGATTGATAATTCTGCTGCTTGTAGTTCCTCTTACGATTGAATCGTCAATCATAATAACCCTCTTTCCTGCAACAACTTCCTTTAACACGTTAAGCTTAACCTTAACACTTGACTCTCTCTGCTCCTGCTTTGGCTTTATAAATGTTCTTCCTACGTAATTATTCTTTATAAATGCATTGCCATATGGTATTCCTGACTCCATGGAATATCCTAATGCTGCCGGATTACCTGATTCTGGAACGCCTACAACAAGATCTGCTTCAACTGGATGTGTCTTAGCTAATATTCGTCCCGCATTTACACGCGACTCATATACACCCATACCATCTATCTTACTGTCGGTCTTGCAAAATATATATATTCAAACACACATCTTGCTGTGTTCTTCTGGCATAAAGATGTATCTGATTTTATTCCATCCTTTGTTATGGTGACAATTTCGCCTGGGAGTACATCTCTAATAAATTCTGCTCCAACAGTGTCCAGAGCACATGTTTCTGACGATAAGAAATATGCGTTATCCCTCTTACCTATGCAGAGTGGCTTAAATCCAAAAGGATCTCTTGCTCCTATAAGCTTTCTTGGACTCATTACAATAAGTGAATATGCACCCTTAATCTTCTTCATAGCATTTTTAACTGCATCTTCTACTGTTCCTGTGTTAAGTCTTTCCCTTGCTATCAGATACGCTATAACCTCTGAATCTATAGTTGTCTGGAATATAGCACCTGTATATGAAAGCTCTTCCCTCAACTCCACAGCGTTAAGAAGATTACCATTGTGTGCCATGCCAAGTGTACCCTTAACATAGTTAAGAACAAGTGGCTGTGCATTTTCTCTTGTTGAACTTCCTGCCGTCGAATAACGTACATGTCCAACACCTATATTTCCCTTCAGCTTTTCAAGCGATTCCGGATTAAATACTTCATTAACAAGTCCCATATCCTTATGTGAAAGTACTTTTCCCTTAGGACCATCTGTATCACTTACAGCAATACCGCAGCTTTCCTGCCCTCTGTGCTGTAGTGCAAACAATCCATAGTATATAGTTGATGCTACATCAGCACCATCAAAATCATATACGCCAAATACTCCACATTCCTCATGAAGCTTTCTATCATCTATATAACTATTATTCATAATAATCTCCATTCTTGCGCCGCTTCCTTGCGCATCTCAAGTTTGTGCGAAGCACAAATCTTGCGTGTGAAAAAATCTTATTTTTTCACACTAACCTCTGTCTTATTATAATTATTATCCGTTCTTCTTCCCATTCTGCGATCACGCTATCACACCACATCGGTCTTTGACATAGACAACAGACTGATTATTGATGATGTATTAGAAATCTTCACCAGTAAGAAGCTTATAGGCCTCCTTGTACTTATCAACTGTCTTCTCAATAATATCATCTGGAAGAAGGTAATCACTATCCGGATTAGCAAGAAGCCAGTTTCTTACAAACTGCTTATCATAAGATGGCTGTCCCTGTCCTTTCTTATATCCTTCTAATGGCCAGAAACGTGAGCTGTCTGGTGTAAGCATCTCATCACCGATAACAACCTCTCCATTCTCATCAAGACCGAATTCAAACTTAGTATCTGCAATAATAATACCCTTGCTTAATGCATACTCAGCACACTTCTTATAAAGAGCAATAGTTGCATCTTTAATCTTAGTTGCATATTCAAGTCCCTTTCCTGGGAACTTCTTCTCTAATACATCAATACTCTGTTCAAATGAAATATTCTCATCATGGTCACCAATCTCAGCCTTTGTACTTGGTGTATAGATTGGTTCTGGAAGCTTTTCTGACTCTTCAAGTCCTTCTGGAAGCTTTATACCACAGACTGTACCATTCTTCTGGTAGCTTGCCCAGCCACTTCCTGTTATATATCCTCTTACGATGCACTCGACTGGAAGCATAGTAAGCTTCTTACACATCATGCTTCTTCTTGCATACTTTTCATTCTGGAAGAATTCTGGCATATCATTAACATCAACAGAAATCATATGATTAGGAATAACATCCTTTGTATAATCAAACCGAACTTAGACATCTGTGTAAGAATAGCACCCTTATCTGTAACCTTATTCTTTAAAATATGGTCGAAAGCTGATATACGGTCTGTTGCAGCAATAACAAGCTTATCTCCTATATCATATACTTCTCTGACTTTTCCTTCATAAAGTAACTCAAACTTTTCCATGATCGCGTCCATCCTTTAAATACTTATTTTAGTAAATGTATTCTGATTACTGATTAGCTGATATAGCATGTATTCTACTTATATTATCTAATATCAATAAACAGAATATATGCAGGTACAATTTATACCCAACACTAAAAAATTATATAACAGCCTACATTCAAAATCAATAGACAAACTTGCATATTATTGCACAAGATAGTATCATTATAAAAAAGAAATATATATACATTTCACAATAACCTAAGGAATATTCTAATTTCTACAGTTTTACCAGAATATATTCTGTACATATGAAAGTATATAATAATCACGGTATGATAATCTGAACATATTAGAGTATGTTAAACAACAAGGGATATAATCCACACAACAAAATGCATCTTACAAGCTAAATCACATATAAGAGGAAATAGTGTGAAAAATAAGATTTTTCACACGCAAGAATGGAGGATTATTATGGAAGATAAAAATATTAAAAATGGAATCGAAAAAAGACGCTATAAAAGATTAAAAGCCGACCTTAAGCTTAATGTATCCAATCTTTTCAAGCAGAATAATGTAAACATAAGAAATATAGATTCACCAATAACCGTAACCGACATATCTAAAAGTGGTATCGGATTCAGATCAAAAAGCATTCTTCCTATTGACTTTTATTTCAACGCGGCATTGAAGTTAGGCTCTGAAGAAGATGTCATATATTGTGTTATTAAAATTATAAGATGCCAGCCTCTTGATAATTCCGACCTATATGCCTATGGCTGTGAATTCGTTGGATTAGCTCCTATTCTTAACTATATCTTCGATGAATATGAATTAGAATTAGGAAAGGCTGAGGCAGCTGATGCAGGTGAAACTACAGAGTAGACTGTTGTTTAGCATACATTCTTAATATACGGACGACAGCATATATGAGAAAAGAAGGTGTGCATACATCAACGATGCCAGAAGCTTCAATTTACGCGAGCAACGAGCCAAAGTCATATTCCTGATATGACCTTGGCGACTGCCGCGATAGCCATAATAAACACGCTTTGCGAGTTTATTATGGCTGGATATTTCTAAGACTTTTCATATACGTAATGGTAGTTTCCGCTACCGTTCGATACGGGACATCCATGTCCCATATCTCACTTCCACAGACATCCGTGTCTGTGGATAGCTGGGTTGTTAAGGAAAAGTCTAAGAACTATCACAATTGAACTTCAAGTGCATCTTATGATGTATGCACACCTTCTTTTATATGCTGTCTGACTTTGGCTTGATTTACGAAAAATGAATGTGTGCCTAAATCAGAGGGGAGGGGCATGAGGGGGGCGGAATTGTGCGCTTTGCGCACAATTCCGCCCTGTTTCGTCACCTTGATTTAATTGAATATTCAGTATTACATTATGCCGTAACACAGACAAATATAAGCTACAGGCAGTCCTGCATACTATGCGAAATGCACTTGAAGTTTGATTGTGATAGTTCTTAGTCTTTCTCTTAGCCAACCAGCTAGCTTCGTACACGGATGTACGAAGCAGCGAAGCCGCGCCATGGACGGCGCGTCTGAGCGGTAGCGTCAGTTACCATAGTTTATATGGAAAGACTTAGAAATATCCAATCAAAGCTTCTGGCATTGAACATAGTGTGCAGGACTGCCTGTAGCTTATATTTGTCGTCCGTTCGTCACCAACTAATATTCAATTAAACAACAAAATTTTTAAAGAAGTTCCTTAAGCAGCTTATTAACCATACCCGGATTAGCCTTACCCTGCATAGCTTTCATAGTCTGGCCTACAAGGAATCCGATAGCCTTCTCCTTGCCTGCTCTGTAATCAGCTACAGACTGTGGATTATCAGCTATAACCTTCTCAACTGTTGCCTTAAGTGCACCTTCGTCATTAACCTGCTTAAGTCCATTTTCCTCAATATACTTATCTGGATCAATGTCCTCATCAAATATCTTCTCGAATATTTCCTTAGCAACATTACTGTTAATAGCGCCCTCATCTGCAAGCTCAATAATTCTTGCAAGACTCTTAGGTGAGAATGTGATATCCTCAGGATCCATATTCTTTTCCTTTAAAATACGCATAGTCTCTGTAATAAGCCAGTTAGATACTTTCTTTGGCTTATTGCATAAGGCTGTTGTTTCTTCAAATATATCAGCAAGTTTCTTAGAATCAGTAATCATATTGATATCATAATCAGGAATTCCGAATTCTTCCTTATAGCGAAGCATTTTCTCATCCTTAAACTCTGGCTGTGCTTCCCTGATAGTATCAAGCCATTCTTCGCTTATGTGGATTGGTACAAGGTCTGGATCAGGGAAATATCTATAATCCTGTGCATCCTCTTTAGAACGCATAGCATATGAATATTCCTTATCATCATTCCATCTTCTTGTTTCCTGAACAACCTGTCCACCAGCTTCAATTATATCTATCTGTCTTGCTGTTTCAGCCTCAATAGCTCTCTGGATAGCTGAAAATGAGTTAAGATTCTTAGTTTCTGTTCTTGTACCAAACTCTGTACTGCCTTTTTCTCTTACAGAAAGATTGACATCAGCTCTCATAGAACCTTCCTGAAGCTTACAATCAGATGCTCCAAGATACTGGATAGTATTTCTTAACTTAGTAAGATAAGCAATAACCTCTTCTGCATTTCTCATATCTGGCTCAGATACGATTTCTATAAGAGGCACACCTGAACGGTTATAGTCAACATAGGATACATCCTCCCACTCATCATGTATAAGCTTACCTGCATCCTCTTCCATATGAATCTCGTGAATTCTTATAGACTTTTCTGTTCCATCTTCAAGCTTTACGTCTACATGACCATCACGGCATATAGGCAGATATAACTGTGATATCTGATAATTCTGTGGATTATCAGGATAGAAATAATTCTTTCTATCAAACTTGCAGTCTCTTGTTATAGAGCAGTTAGTTGCAAGACCAACTGCCATAGCATACTCTACTACCTTCTTGTTAAGAACTGGAAGAGAGCCTGGCATACCTGTACAAACAGGGCATGTGTGTGTATTAGGTGCTCCACCAAATGCTGTTGAACAGCCGCAGAATATCTTAGTCTTTGTAGCAAGCTCAACGTGAACTTCAAGACCAATAACTACTTCATAATCTTTCATTGCCTGACCTCCTCCTTATTCAAATCTTCCTCGTGCCTGCTCATATGAATATGCAGCACGGATTATATTATTTTCCTTAAAGCAGTCGCCTATAAGCTGTACACCTATTGGAAGCCCCTTAGAGTCCTTTCCACAAGGTACACTTATTCCTGGAAGACCTGCAAGATTAACTGATATTGTATATATATCGCCAAGATACATCTTGATAGGGTCTGCTAAAGATGAGCCTATCTTAGGAGCAGTTGTTGGTGCAACAGGTCCAAGTATTACATCATACTTTGCAAATGCTTCATCAAATGCTTTCTTAATAAGAGCCTTTACTCTTAATGCCTTTAAGTAGTAAGCATCATAATAGCCTGAGCTGAGAACGAATGAACCAAGCATTATTCTTCTCTTAACCTCAGGTCCAAAGCCCTCTGAACGTGTCTTCTTATACATATTGTGAAGACCTTCATACTCACTTGTCCTGTAACCATACTTAACGCCATCGAATCTTTCAAGGTTAGAGCTTGCCTCGGCGGCAGCTATTGTATAGTAGGTAGGTATAGCATACTCTACAAGGCTTAAGTCGAA